>Ga0207646_10000618_pt1 | contig 46205 bp, 38 predicted proteins | sample KBSK5502metaG_FD_184343 | JGI IMG/M metagenome (GOLD analysis project Ga0207646, IMG submission 184343) | Corn, switchgrass and miscanthus rhizosphere microbial communities from Kellogg Biological Station, Michigan, USA - KBS K5-50-2 metaG... | ecosystem: Host-associated > Plants > Roots >...
ACGGGTCTATACGTAAGGAAAGGGGTACTCCCAGGCCAACTGGCTATATTCCTCAAACACTGGAATGGGCACTCGTTAGTCAAAGCCGTGAGTTGTTGGAAAGCTTACAGCGTGTGTTTGTTCTCTCTTGCAATGTTGCGTTAAACAAACTCTCTTTTCATAACAATGTATGGAGATGGAAAGTGAGAGGTAATAAGCAGGTGATGCGAATAGCGGCTTTCCTGTATCCTGAAGGAGAGTACTGCTACCTTGCGAGAAAGCGAGATTTGTTTGTTTAGATGGCACCCCCCACCGGCTGTGGGTACGTTCCGCAGTTGTGCGTGTCGCTGTAGGGGTCCGCTTACCTACAGAAGCTGTTGGGCTTGCAGCCCAAGCAGAGTGTCACTGGAATAACGAGTCAAAAATCATTTTTGATGCTACACGTGCAATTGAAAACCTCATCTATCGTTACTCTAGTCAATTTGGTACGTTTTTACACCAAGATAGGGAGAAACTACGTTCATCTACTAGAGAGTATATGCTTTATGTCTCATGGTAGGAGATTATCAGTTGTAAATTGTAAATGATGCTCTAAAGGAGTTTGTATGAAAACGAGTGGCAGCAGCTTTGAGCTAATCATGACAGAGGTGCTCAGGCAACAGCAACTGTATGAAGATTCGCAAAAGGAGAATACTGAGTTACGCCGCCAGCTCGCAGAACTACGTGAGGGTCACGGTATTTTCGTTGAGATCCTCGGCGAACGCTTTCCGCTAGCTGCGAAACCAGTTGACCTTTCTCCCGAAATAGCCCCGGCAGCCCAGGCCGCTCTTGCTTTACAGGAGACAGTCGCCATTACTAGCGAGGCTGTGGCCCCTTTGCCCGAGACTCCACTGCCAACGACAGAGTTCACCGTGGAAGAAGTGACGGAGGACGAGCCTGCATCAGCCTCCCCCGCCATGCAAGGCTTCTTAGAGGAAGCCTTACTCGACGAATTCTCAAACGCGTCCACCAGGCAAATGGCGGTCTGGTCCGGCCCGATCACCAATCATCCGGTATTGGATGAAGAGGAAAAAGAGACGCTGCGGCGCGAACTCTCGGGCAGTTTCTTGCTGGAATGACCTCCAATTCTATACTACTGGATTTGGAATGTCGCTGAAGCCGCGTTTATTGGCGGGCTTGCCGGCCGCGTCAACATCATTAATGTAAACGAGGTGTTTCCTTGCGGCATAGAGAAAGTAACTGTTCCGCTGCCGTTCGACTGAGAAGCCACGGAGAGGGGAAATGTGAAGTCTGTCAGCGAGCTTGTAGTGTCACCAGATTTCAAGCGTAGATAATCACCGGGATATGCACTAAAATCGTTCCCTGTAGAATTAACAGCATTCAAAGTCACCACAATATAGACCTGTCCAGTGGCTGCCTGCTTGTCTCCAGCGCTCAAGCTCTCTGTCACCTTCGTAATAGTCCAGTTTAACCCCGCGTACTGGAACGTCGTATTTGGGGTAATCGTCTTCGGTTGGTACTTACTAAGATCAGCGCCTGCCATGAGAGGAATGTCAATCTGGCTTTCGTTTGCCGTACCCATACGCAGGACAAGCTTACTAAGGTCAAGATTGGAAGTGGGCACACTAAAATCGATCCAGTTTGTGCGCCTTGTTGATGCTCCAGGACCTATAGAATTCTGTGAGTTTTCGAAATTGGCAGTTGTTCCATCCGGCAATAGTAAGCGAGCAACATCAGAATATAGGAAACCTCCACCAGATGTTGTTGGATTATTTTCGCTCATATTGATGCGTACGGTATTCGAAGTAGCGCTGTTATCATCGGGGAAGCTCTGCGCCTCCTGGACCGTGGTAATGGTCATCTCTATGCCTGCGTAGGTGAACTGCAAGTTCACTTGCTTCGTCGTGGGCCCGCTGCTAGTCGTGGTACCAACGGTGCTACCTGGTGTATTACCACTACCCGGAGTGCCATTATTGCTCACAGGAGTCTTACCGGTCGCGCCCTGCGTATTCGTGCCATTGCTGTTCTGATTGCTGTTACTTGCTCCAGGAGACCTGAAAAAGGCAAAGTACACTCCGCCACCGCCAAGCACAAGCACGAGCAGCAGCACAATGGCTACCAGGCCCCCCCTGGAGCGTTTTGGCGCTCGTGCATATGCCGGCACGACTGCATAGTCTGAAGCTGTATGTGTGTCGTAGGATGAAGCCGGAACCTGCTGAGGTGTAGATACCAATGATTCGGGCGGTGGGGGGGGTGGAATGCTATGCACGTCGGTGGGTTGTGCGTAAAATTGGTCATCAAATGTCGGTGTCGAGGAGTACATCGGCCCGGAGATATTTGGCCCCTGCACAGGTGGGATAGCCCCTGATGCCGGAGTATTTGGAGTAGAGAGCTGTGCAACCAGAGTCGAACCTGGATCGTCCGGATGCGCAGCCATTTTAGCCGCATCGGGAGGTTTCGCATTTTCGGTAGGTATAGTAGCAGCACTGGTAACTGAAGATGAATCCTGCGCAGATATGCTAGCCTGAGTCGCTTGATCATCCGCTGCCAACGCTGTGGGGTTGTTCGATTCGACACTGGTAGTTGCGCCGCAATTGGTACAGAAACGATGCCCTGCTTCTAGAGGGCTGCCGCATTGCGAGCAGAAGCGAGGAAATGACCGTGCCATTGCTTCTCTCCTTTGACGATAACTATAAATGATAGTTGCTTAAAAATAATAATTAGACCGCAGGCCTTAGACCTTCATTAATCTTAACAGTAAGTGAGAGAAATGTCCATAATTAGGGAGGCGCGAAGCGTTCACGCCAACTGAAAATTCGTCGAATCCTGGTCACTACTGGCGTCCCGGCTCTGCGGTACCAGGAGCAGAGTAAATGATTGAGTATTCTGCGGCACCAGAAAGCTGACCGTCCCGGTCTGCCCCATTGCACCTGCATTGAAAGAAACGGGAAGCGTTGTATCCTTTGGTAAAGCAGTAATATTGTCAAACTTCAAACGAATATAGTCGTAGGGAGAACCGGTAACAGCAATCTGTGAGAGCGTATTATCCACTTTGAGGGTGACTGTGATATAGCGCATGCCCTTGGCGGCCTGCTGGCCATCGATGCTCAAGCTCGACGTGGCACTGGTCAGCGTCCAGTTCAGCCCAAAATAGAGCATCTGCCCGTTGAGGTTGATGGACCTGGGTTGATACTTGCTCAGATCGGCCCTTCCCGTCAATGGAATGAGCATTTGCGCCTCATCTGGAGCACCCAGCCGCAAGGTAAGCTGGCTGAGCGTATCGCTGGTAGGGACAGCAAAATCAAGGACGCTGGTCTGCGATGTTCCAGGGGCGATACCGGCTCCTGCCTTCACGTAGACCGGGCCGGCAATCGATTTATCCGGCAAAATCAGCCGGGCAATAGTATTGTAATTCCAACTGACCTTGATACCCGTGCTATTCTGTTCGCGCAGGTTCAGGCGGACCATACCATTGTCGCTAGAGTTGGGATCATTGATGAAGTTCTGAGATTGCTGCACATTCACTACAGTTATGTCAACACCTGCGTAAGGGACTGTGGCATTGATCGCTTTCGTTGTCACCGGCGACTGGTAATTGCCAAAACCCGGCAGATGCACACCCTGCAGGCCGGCAATGACGTACCCTGCTGCTGCCAGTAAAACAAGCAACGCCGCCACGAGTGGTATCAAAGCCTTTCCCCCCATGCCCCTTTTTTTCGGAGCAGGCGCATAGACAGGCTCACTCGGCGTCTGAAATGATGCATGTTGTGGGTTACCCTGTTGGACCTGGGGATAGCTCTGGGTAGGCTGCTGGTCTAGTTGGTCCTGGCCGTATTGCTGGCTCTGCGCTGTCTGCATACCCGCGCTCCTGGAGAACATCGCCTCCACCGGCAGGCCGCAGGTGCTACAGGCACCCGCATTTGTGACGACGGGTGCACCGCATCGTGGACAATAACGAGGAAGGGCCCGTGCCATAGTCGCCCTTGCTTCCTTTCACATGTGTCATGCTAGAACGAACTCATCTTCTTGATGATCCATTGTAGCATAGCCAGGGAGGAGTTCTATGAAATAGATCACAACCATCAAGCCTGTTTGATACTCCTCCACTGAGTCCCACATTCAAAGCAATAGCGTGCCCCCTCAACCTGCATAAACAGCGTACCGCAATTCGGGCATACCTGGGCCAGCGAGGCGCCGCAGTAGATACAGTATTTCCAGTTGGACAGAACCTCATATTTGCACGAGAGGCATAGTTTTGTTTGCGCTGCAGGCTGCGCTATGAAACTACTGCTTATGACTACTTGACGGTCAAAACGGCCTGGATGTAAGAGCGCCTGGTCGAGGACATCAACCTGGCTGGTGGTAGCAATGACCGCCATCGGTGGATGATAGTCAAGTCCATCCATCTCTACCACCAGTTGTTTAAAACATTGTTCGCGTTCTTCATCCGTGGCCAGTCCATCGAGATTATCGATAAAGAGCACGCACGGAGAGGACTCTCTCGCCTGGCTGAAAATATGGCTTATCATATCCCGAGCTCTTTGGCGAGGTTCACTATATTTGAGCAGATTGTACTCATCCACTGGAAGTTCAAGGTCTTCGATAGACAGGGCGCCGGAGTCAATATCAGCAAGCATCTTAACGAGTGCCATAATAGACAGCGATATGAGGGGTACAACGGACTCACCAGCCGTGGCCTTCACAAGTAGCGTTCGATCGGTGCAAGGATGACCTATAAGCAGTACCCCATACAAATATCCTCTCTTTGAGGACTGAAAAATTTCTGGCTTCTTCAGAAACTGCGCAACTTCTCGTAAATCGCGCTTCGCCACATCGAACCCTCTGATATCCTGGAAAGTAATGGTAGGACGCTCAAACGTCCTGAGAATTCGCCACGGGGATTTTTTATCGAAGCCTGCAACGCTTTGCTCTCTCACTCGAGAGCGTACGAGCTGATCTATATAACTCGTGTAAGCTGGACCTGCCAGTTGCCTCAAAGGCGCAGGTAATGCGTCCTCTGATGGCAATAACAGAACAAGCAGAGGCTGGATGCGTGGGTGGCGCAAGACGCCCACTAACAGGTGCTCTGGATATATCAATCTAGAGTGCCTTTGCAAGGCAAAGTCAAAAGCCCATTCAATACAATGCAGCGCTTCGCCGGACAAAGGGAGATCATTCCCTTCTGCATTACTTTGCACACCAAAGACTTCCGCTGCTTGTGCGCGGATCGCCTGCATATCCAACCCCATATTGTCCATTACCCGGGCTACCCTATCATCGGGTTGTGCAAGAACGCCGAGAAAGAGATGTTCTGGATAAACCTCTGGTGCTCTCATGCGAGCTGCTTCTTGTTGTGCCAGGTGGATTTCTGTTTGTGCTGAAGGTGCTAATCTATCAAAGTCAAATGTATGGCTATGCATCTCAGTTATCAAGGTGCTCATGGTATGCTCCTGTGCAAAAGATACCGCTATCACTTCTTTCAAGTAGGCGCAGTGCGGACACTCGCTATGAAGAATTTTACGCCAATGCGCTGCACATTCAAAACACAGCCTTTTTCTTGTGACCGGCTCACCTTATCACTCCAGCGGGCTGCCACACTCGAAGCAGAACTTCGCTCCCTCAACCTCGGGACGGGGAGCGCCACATATTGGACATACTTTGGCAAGCGATGCTCCGCAGTAAGCACAGCGGTTCCACTGTACCGGGACCGGTCGTTTGCAGGAGGGACAGAGGTTTGTTCGCTTTGGCAAGGGGAGCTGCATTATCACATGCTGTCTAAAAAGGCCGCTATGTCGAAACACATAGCTGAGGCTATCCAACCTGCTAACCGCTACAAAGACCACTGTCCGCTCACCAAGAAATTCTATCTCTGCAATCAACTGGTCCAGTAACTGCTGGCGGCCACTCACCGTACCCAGGCGAACAATGGCGTCGAGATCATCGATCAAGAAAAGGCAAGGAGATTTGTATCTTGCCTGCAAGAAGAAGCTTCGCAGAAGACCTTGTGTGAGATCCAGGCCACGTTTACTGGGCACGCTCTGAACAGCGATACCGATCGACGGACCAAATCCCGTAATATATTCGATGTAATCATCGTGGGCAGCAAAGGCGGCAACGAGGTCCGGGAAAGTAAGAGAAATGAGCGGCACCCCGGCCTCACCGGCCACTGCCTGTACGAGTTGCTTTCTTTCCCTACCTGGAGGCCCTACAAGCAGCACCGTTTGCAACGTCTTTCTCTCGGAATGCTGAGATGGCCGCGGTCTCTTAAGAAATTCAGCCACTGCCAGTAGCGCCATTTTAGACTCACTAGTCACAACAATATCTGAAAATCTGGCAGTGGGGTGTTCAAAGCTGCTGAGTACATGCAAGAGGCTCCGGCTGTAGCCACCTGGAATCTCCAATCTTTCATTAACGCTGGCAAGCATCGCCCGCTTGAAGTACTCCGTCAGGACAAGTCCTCTTCCCTTGTATTCTTCAAACGTACTCAGCCTGCTCAAAAGTACCTCTGCCGATAGTGAGAGTGGGCCGAGGAATGACTGTACCCGTCGATGGATGAGGACACTCAGCACCAGGTGTTCAGGTGCTACCGACTGGGCATGCATTGCATGCACCGCTACCGCGATAGCCAGGTAGATGCATTTCTGCATATCTGCCGCTAGTGGTAGAACGCTATCGGATAGATCAGCAAATGGACTTATAGGAGGAGAGTCACCAAGGCGCGAGATATCTATTTCCAGCGCGAGCAGCTTCTCCCTTGTGATTCCCAAAATGTCCAGTATCCTCGCCGCTCTATTATCAGCATGTAAGCTTACTCCAAGTAAGTAATGTTCAGGATATACCTGTTCTGCCTGCATACGTGCCGCTACGCTTTGAGCCATGAGGATCGTTTCATATGCCTGTGTTTCCAGCCAATCATGCTCAAATTCCTGCATACCAGGTACTTCGGGAATCATAAGCCGCTCCTCTTCTAGAACTTCGGATATATGCCTTTCAAAGCGCTCAAGGATTAGATTTTCTCGACCTGTAAGAAATCCAGGACCACCGGTGTCTCGCGACCGAAGAACGAAACGAGCACCGTGACTTTGCTCCGCTCGGTATCAATATCCACAACTGTACCGATATATTCGGTAAATGGACCATCAAGGACGCGTACACGTTGACCTTTGGTAAAACCGGTCTTTGTCTCAGGCTTCTCTCTTTCTTCAATGACCCGTCCTGGGACCGGCTTAAACTTCTGCTCGAGTGGACTTCCGCACTCAAAACAGTATTGAGCATCCTCAATTCCCGGCTGCGCTGCGCCGCAATTCGGGCAGGTACGCCCCAGCGAAGCGCCGCAGTAAGCACAATGTTTCCAACCGGGCAAAGCTTCTTTTTTACAGGCAGGACATCGTTCGCTACTCAAGTTCACAACATCTTGGTGTCCTCCCATATAGGCTGGCGTTGGAAGTGGGTCCTCTATGTTCCGAAGCAAAGGCGTCCGCATTTCTTTAGTCAGGTATCCATGGATGAGTTCTACCGATGAAGAGAACGGAGCAAGAAAGTAGCGCATATGTGGATGACGCAGCACGAATAGCACGACATGCTCAGGTAACACTAATGCAGCCCACACGTGTCGCATCACCAGTTTAGTGGCCCATTCTATACATTGCAGCGACTCCTGTGACAAAGGCAAATCGGTGTTATCAGTCCCCACGTACTGAGAGCCGAAGACTTCGCTTGCACGTACGCGAATCGCTTGCATATCCATCCCACAGCGGCACATCATCTTCGCGGCTTTGTTTTCTCCCTGCGCAATCACGCCCAGAAGCAGGTGTTCCGGGTACACCGCCCGCGCCTGCATGCGGACTGCCTCTTCTTGAGCCAGGCGAATAGCCTCGTGGGTAGATGGCGCTAAGCGGTCCGGCTCTTGCAGCCCGGTAGTGACGATGTTCATGTGTCGCTCCTTAAAAACAGCTCTCGTGTCTACAATGGTGGGAGACAACCTCCGCTGGTATTACTCGAATGGACTGCCGCATTCGTAACAGAAACGTACGCCCTCCGCCTCTGCTCTTGGGGTACCACACTTGGGACAGACCCTCGCCAGCGACCCACCACAATAGACGCAGTGTTTCCAATGCGGCTGAGTGACACGCTTACAGTGAGGGCATGTGCCTGTTTGTGTTGTCACGTCACTTGTGTATCCAACTGCATAGCCGCTGAGATGCTCGGTGGAAGGTAACCATGCAGCAAGAGCGTTCTGGATGCGTTCCTCTTGCAAAACGCTTAACAAGAGATGCACCGGCTGCACTGGCAGCAAGCGCATGCGCTTCGCGATGGACATAGCCCTATCGATGCATTCCCTCGACTCAACAGAAAGGGGAAGATTTACAGCAGGCTCCCTGACACCAGTTGAAGCAGTCTCCTCAATAGCTGCGGAACTTTTTGCCAATGGACCATCTTTTATAGCCAGAACAGGATCAGGTTCATCGACCTGGCGCATGCTGAGTGCCAAACGGCGACGCTCGGCATCAAGGCGCAGGATGCGAAGCTGAACAGACTGGCCCTCGTACAAGCTTGTCTTGGGGTCTATGCCGGGCAGCAGCTCTGAAAGATGGATGAGTCCCTCGACACCTTCTTCTATACGGGCAAAAGCTCCAAAGGGCGCAATTCTGGTGATTGTGCCTGTGACCACCTGTCCAGGTGTGTAGCGTTGTTCTACCGTTGTCCAGGGGTCAACTTCAGCGCGCTTGATGGACAGGGCGATTTTCTTTTTGTCTTTATCGATGCTGAGGACCTCAACTTCTACTTCCTGGCCAACCTTGAGCATTTGGCTGGGATGCTCGACCCTGCTCCAGGCTAGTTGATCGATATGGATCAGTCCCTCTGCACCACCAAGGTCAACAAAAGCGCCAAAATTCGCTATGTTACTGACCACGCCGCGCCGCACCTCACCCGGCTTCAATTCCTCGAGTAACTCCTCGCGCCTGCGCTGCCTCCACTCCTGCTGGGCCAGGCGTTCCGAAAGAATCAGGTGTTTGCGTTCCCGGTTAATCTCGATGATCTTGAGTTGCAGTTCCCTGCCTATCATGCCCTGGAGTTTCGCTTCGGTCTCCGGGTTATCACCACCAGCAGCAACTTCCTCGCTTGTGAAGTTGAGAAGCTGCGAGATTGGCACGAACCCACGAATGATTGGCACTAATCCACGAATGCCGGATACATCGACCATCAAGCCGCCCTTATGGTAATCATCACTAACTCTTGCCTTGAGCATCTCACCATGCTTATACAATTCCTCCGCAACGTGCCATGCGCCCGTTGAGATGACCAGGTTTCGGATTATCGGCACATCATCCATCCGCAGGCTATTAAGAGCTTTCAGCGTTCCACTATGGCCCTGCTCAAAAAGCGCCAGGAGCAGGTGCTCTGGATAAACCTCACTCGCCTGCATGCTGCTGGCTCTGTGTTGTGCCAGGTTGAGCGCCTCATAGGTTGCTGTAGCCAGGCGATCAGGTGGTTCCTGTGTGCCGGTACTACTCGTGCTCATACTAAGCTCCTTCGCAAAAGCTTCCGTAATCAAGTCCTCAACAAGCTGGCTCTGCCTGCGCTGCTTCCCTGGATAGCGTCTCGCCGTGAGTTCCTCAAGCTTCTGCTTGCCCTCTTCGCTCAAATTAAAATGTTGCCTGTGCTGCTGGGCTGGTTTCTCACTCAAACGAATCTCACCTCCTCAATAAAACAACACACAGCACAATTATAGCCCAAAAATTGGGCCTTAGCAAGAGGAGCAACTCCTACATTTTGGGCCATTTCATAGCCTTCACAGACCTCTCCCTGCAACAGGGCTTCTCGACAGTCGCTTCTCTCACTCGCAGGAATCGTGGTCATTGTAAGGGCGGGGGTGGTGGAGTGGAGCGGCGGGGACCCTTGCGGTCGCCCTTCAAGCCCTCGCTTGGCAGTAACCAATGCTCGACTTTTGAGTAACCCTTGCGGGGGGTCAGGTGTGCTATAGTTGGCCTATAAACGTGGTATAATGAGAGCGCCATTGGAAAAAAAATTCTATACACTCATAAGGAAAGCGGATCATGCCCGAATTCAAGGTAGAGGCACCATTCGAACCGACAGGCGATCAGCCCGATGCTATCGGGAAATTGGTTGAGGGGTTAAGAAAGGACCACAGGTATCAAACGCTGCTGGGAGTGACCGGCAGCGGCAAGACGTATACGGTAGCGAAAATTATCGAGCAGGTACAAAAGCCGACATTGGTGCTTGCACCTAACAAAACACTGGCGGCACAGCTCTACAGCGAGTTCAAAGAATTCTTTCCTAACAACGCGGTCGAGTACTTTGTCTCCTACTACGACTACTACCAGCCCGAGGCCTACATCCCGCGCACCGACACCTACGTCGAAAAAGAGAGCATGCTCAACGAAGAGATCGAGAAGTTGCGCCTCTCGGCAACACGCAGCCTGTTCGAGCGCCGCGATGTGCTCATCGTTGCCTCTGTCTCCTGCATTTATGGCCTGGGCAGCCCGGAAGAATATGGGGAGGTGGTACTGACGTTGAAGGTGGGGGAAGAGAAGCGCAGGGATCGCATTCTACGCCACCTGACAGATATCCAGTATGAGCGCAATGATACCAACTTCGTTCGCGGGCGTTTCCGTGTGCGCGGCGATGTGCTGGAGGTATTCCCGGCTTACGAGGACCTGGCAGTACGCATCGAGTTCTTTGGTGATGAGATCGAGCGCATGACTGAGATCGACCCTCTCACGGGCGAGGTGCTGGGGAAGCGGCAGCGCCTGGATATCTACCCGGCGAAGCACTGGGTTACGACACAGCAGCGCCTGAACCACGCCATCGAGCTGATTGAAGCCGAGCTGGAAGAGCGGCTGGCAGAATTGGAAGCCGATGGGAAACTGCTCGAAGCGGCGCGCTTGAAACAGCGCACCAACTTCGACATCGAAATGCTGCGCGAGACGGGCTTCTGCTCCGGCGTCGAGAACTATTCGCGCCATTTAGCGGGACGAGCAGCAGGCGAGCAGCCCTGGACTTTGATGGACTACCTGCCGGAGGATTACCTGCTGGTCGCGGACGAGTCGCATGTCGCGCTCCCGCAGGTGCGCGGCATGTTCGCGGGCGACCGCTCGCGCAAGCAGGTGCTGGTCGATTATGGCTTCCGCCTCCCCTCGGCACTGGATAACCGCCCGCTGATGTTTGCGGAGTTCGAGCGTGAAATCAAACAGGCGCTTTTCGTCTCTGCCACCCCCGGCCCCTACGAATATGAGCACAGCCAGGCTATCGTCGAACAGGTTATTCGCCCTACAGGTGTGCTCGATCCCGAGATCAGTGTGCGGCCTACGAAAGGGCAAATCGACGACCTGCTTGTCGAGATCCGCAAACGTGTTGAAAAGAAGCAGCGCGTGCTGATCACAACCCTGACCAAGAAGATGGCCGAAGACCTGGCCGACTATCTGCAAGAACTGAACATCAAGGTTCACTACCTGCACTCAGAGATTGAGACCATTGAGCGCGTTGAGATCCTGCGTGACTTGCGCCTGGGCGTCTATGACGTGGTCGTCGGTATCAACCTGCTGCGCGAGGGACTCGATCTGCCGGAAGTGTCGCTTGTCGCCATTCTCGATGCAGATAAGGAGGGCTTCTTACGCTCGGAGGGTTCTCTAATCCAGACCGTTGGGCGTGCAGCTCGTCACGTGGAGGGCAGCGTCATCATGTACGCCGACACGATGACCAGGTCGATGCAACGCGCCATTGACGAAACGTATCGCCGCCGCAAGCTGCAAATCGCCTATAATGAAAGCCACAATATCATACCGCGCGGCATCAAGAAGGATGTGAAGACACTTTCGGATCGCATCAAGGCCATGAGCGGAGTCAATATCGAGGCCGCGGACGGCAAATCGGTCGCAGTAGCCCTTGCAGGTATTCCCAAAGACGAGGCGCTGCGGCTGATCAAAGATCTGGAGTCACAGATGCGGGCTGCCGCCAAGCAGTTAGAGTTCGAGAAAGCGGCCCAACTGCGTGACCAGGTCATCGAGATCAGGCGTGCAATGATCGAGTAGCATGGTAGAATAGTAACCGTTGGTTTTGTTCTAGCGCTTTCGTATTCAGAAAGGGGTCGCAATCCATGCACCACAATGCACACCACTCCGATAACCACGAACCCACTCAGAGCGATTACCTGAGTGGCCCACAAATAGTACCGCTGCGGGTCAAGCCAGATATGACGGTGGCGGAATTGATCGACCAGCAATTTCAGGCGTATAATGCTGCACGCCTGCAAGAAGCCGCACGCCTCTATGCCCAGGAGATGCTCGCGCCCGAAAAAGATGTAACCATTGGACTGACGATGGCCGGCGCCCTCACCCCCGCAGGTCTGGGTGGATGCATTCTCACATTGATGGAATATGGCTTCGTCGATTTTATCATCAGCACGGGCGCTAACCTCTACCACGACATGCACTACGCGCTCGCCATGGCCATGCACCGTGGCGATTTTCGCCTGGACGATACGAAGCTCCAGGAAGAGGGCGTAATTCGTATTTACGATATCCTCTTCGAGGATAAGGTGCTGCTGGATACCGATGCCTTCGTGCGCGAATGCTTGAAAAGCCTGCCAAACCGTCCTATATCGACTTCGGAGCTGCACCACCACCTGGGGACACAGTTGCTCAAGACCGGTGTCAGGCCGGAGTACTCCGTGCTGGCACAGGCAGCCGCGTGGAACGTACCCATCTACACGTCGTCTCCTGGCGACTCGTCGATTGGCATGAACGTGGCGCGAAACGCTCTGGATGGCAGTTTACTTACGCTCGACCCATTGGCCGATGTCAACGAGACGACCGCCATTGTGCTGCATGCCACGCGCAACGGGGTGATTATTCTTGGCGGCGGCAGCCCGAAAAATTTCTACTTGCAAACACAGCCCCAACTATGGGAGGTACTGGGTGTCCAGAAAGGCGGGCACGATTATTTCATCCAGATTACTGCCGATGCACCGCATTGGGGCGGGCTATCTGGCGCAACACCATCCGAGGCGGTCTCCTGGGGTAAGATCAAACCGGACCAGCTCAAGAGCACGGTGGTGATTTACGGAGACTCAACCATTGCTTTACCACTACTCACTGCCTATGCAGTCAGCAAGGCTCACCCACGCCCCAGGCGCGAACTGTTTTCCAGGCGTGAAGAACTGCTCAAAGAACTCAACGCAGCCTACAACGCGGGGAAAGAGATCCGGCCATAGCAGGCACGCTTCGATCTAATCGCAACCATGATTTCGCATTAGATAGATTGCACGCTTGCATTTAGATAGAGACAGCCTGGTTATTAGGTACGGGCATCTACTCCTTAACTTTGCATTAGCTTGACAACCTAATGTATAATAGTATGTGGTATGCCGAAGATGTACATACTATACCGGCGGCGGCAGTGGTTGGTAGAATTGGAACGACCAGGAGGTAGGTTCAATGCTTGTTCACTTGATGCTGGAACTTTATGGCTGTGACCGTCAACGCTTGACGGATGAAGCGCTCGTGAGGCGTGCGCTGGATGAATACCCTGCCCGCGTGGGCATGGAGAAGGTCAGCCCTGTCCACCTGTACCAGATCGACACGTCTAATCCCTTAGATGCTGGTCTTTCGGGCTTCGTGGTGATTGCCCAGAGCCACATCAGTTTACATGCCTGGCCCGAGTACGGCGAGGTTGATATAGACATCTGCTCGTGCAAGGAATTTAGCCAGGGAGACGCGATCGCCTTTGCGAAGGCGATGTTTCAAACGGACGATGTAGAAGCGCATTTTGTAGTCCGCGGGACGCGTTCGCTGCGACCAGAAACGCCTGACCCGGTGCGCTATGAAGCTGCTCTGGCCGCACGGTCAGCAAGATTGGGGGTGCGCTAAAGGCTACCTACTAGAATCACTTACGTTTGTATTGTTTGAACCACTGTCACCGCCATGAAGAGCCAGGAACAACCAGATGTATCTGGAAGGATCCTGGCTCTTCATTTCGCACCTTAGCGCTTTCCCTCTCAACAACAAACGGTTCGTGGCAACCCCCCGATTTGCCATGAGCATCAGGGGAAGATACCGTTTTTATAATCGGTCAGGATCTCATTGGCCGCCCGTGCTCCCTCCTCCGCGCCCCCCTCCATAAATCCCTGGAAGTTGATGGAGCAGTGTTCGCCCCCGAAATGGATCTTGCCCTGCGGGTAGGGTTGACGCGCTTTTTCGTAGCCGCTGAAGAGGGTGTACTGCCCGACAAGCCAGCACGCGTAGCTGCCCAGCAGGTTGGGATCGATACTCGGGTGGCTCAGCGTCGCTGTGCCGGTGTAGTGCGCGGTCGCTCCCGGCCAGACCTCATTCAGTTGGTTCAGGAAGTTACTGGCGTACTGCTGCACCAGCGGATCAGAGCTACCCGAGTACGGCCCGTTGGGCTGAAACGAGGCACCCACATTGCCCCCTGTATAGTCGACAACGATCCCCATTGTACCCGGCTGCCCGCGCGTTACATCCCAGGTGTTCTGGAAACCGACATCGGTATAGATATTCCCGGTACTGACCCCTGGCCAGGCACCCGTCCCGTTCCAGAAGCGTGTATCGAATTGCAGTTGCAACTTCGAGTTGGTCCCGTAGCCCAGTTGGGTAATGGCCGTTTGCTTGAGACGATCGAAGTTAGCCTTTTTGTAATCCAGAGTCCGCAGGACACTGAAGGGGATGGTCAGGATCACCCGGTCGAAAGTGGCTGTTTGTGTTCCGCTGGGTGTGGAGAAGGTCAGCGTGGAACTCCCGTCGCTGTTGTTGACGATGGCCGTCATTTTCCAGTTGAGGTTGATGGACCCGGCGGGCAGACTGTTTGCAATCGCCGTGGGCAACTGCTGGTTCCCCCCGACGATGTGGTAGCGCTCATCCGATTTGCCGAAGATGCTAAAATTGCCCGGCTTCGGTTGAAAGCCGAGCAGATAGACCAGGTTCAGGGAGCTCTGGACATTCGTCTCGCGCCCGTACTCGATATTATAGGCGACATCGAGGAACTGCCCCATATTCGAGCTGTGGCCGCCGGTGACATACTGCTCGATCCAATCGTAGAGGCTGAGGTGGTCAAGTTGGTACCCAGTGGACGTAAAGCTCTTGTAAGTCGTGGGGAAAGGAGCGGCCTGTAACTGGCCCTGCAGCACATTATGCACCTGTGCGAAGTCACCATCTGCGGTCTTCTGCAGGTAGTACTTATTGAAGAAGAAATAGGTGTCCTGGGAACCCATGGGCTGGGCCTGCAAAAGATCAACGGTCTGCAGTCCAAAACGCTGAGCCATTTGCAGGATCGTTTTATGAGCCGTATCGATCAACTCGCCGCACCACTCGGTGGTTTGTCCATTGGCCCAACTGCTGGTATCGGAGTGCATCCGCCCTCCCAGGCGCGACGAGGCTTCGTAAATAGTTGAGCCGTATCCGGCATCCTGTAGCGTCAGCGCCGCCATGAGGCCAGAGATACCGCCGCCGATAATCGCGATGCGCGGAGGGGCAGCTGCGCGGGCGGTGAGTGCGCGACCGGCCAGCGTCCCGGAGAGCGTAAGGCCGGCTGCGACTGCGCCAGCGCCTTTGAGGAAGTCACGCCGGCTGATTTCGGCACGTCTGAGCCTGCGCACCTCCTCCACAGGTAGTCCTCTCGCTGAGGCCTCGGCATGTTCGCTCGCGAGGCGTTGCAGCGCACGCAGCATCGGGGTTCTTGCCATCTTTCGGTGTCCTCCTGTAGTAGCCAGGCTTCGCCCTCGTGGTAGCAGGCCTGGGCTGGTATTACTATAATGGGAGACGTAGAATCAAAAGGGGCTAAGAGGAAGCATACGACGACGATAAAGGTACAATGGCGATTGCTACACATTGTCGCAAGAAAAAGGCATATATACAGGGGAGGCATTACGGGAACAAATCTCTACAATAACAGTACCATAAAACCTGTACTGTGTCAATTGCCGTCTGCTGCGGGCCTCTAGCACAAATCGGGGATCGTAGTATACTAGGGGCAAGAGCGAAACTGTACGCTGCTCTGGCATGGGAGAGTCTATGCTGTCGGGAAACCGGAACCGATCGATGTCAAAACAGCCCTGCCAGCGTTTCCTCTGGCTTTCAGACCGATCTTGCTGAGGCACATGCAGCATTTCGTGCGGGTGAAGTATCATGGAGTTGCGGGAGCTTCGGAGACGGCCAATGCCTGATGTATCTCCTGGAGTTCCCTCTCCAATAAAAAAGGAGCTTGATGACTATATGAATGACATACTTGTGACCCAGTTCGGTGCCCCGGATGCACCTTATTGCGACCCGGCCACTGCACGCGTCACCATCATTCCGGCCCCTCTGGAGTACAGCGTTTGCTATCTGAAAGGCACCGAACATGGGCCACAAGCGATTCTGACTGCCTCGAGCCAGATGGAGCTGTACGACGAGGAACTCGACTGGTGTCCCATCGAAGCCGGCGTATACACGCGCCCGGCACTGGATTATAGCGGCATGGATCATGCCGCGGCGCTCAAAGCTACGGGTGATGCTGTGCGCGAAGTTTTGCAGCGTGGACACCTGCCTTTCACCATTGGCGGCGAGCATTCACTCTCCGCTCCTCCCATTGCTGCCGTCCACGAGTATTTCCCTGATCTGAACGTCGTGCACATCGACGCCCATGGGGATTTGCGCGACGAGTACGAGGGCACGAAGCTCTCACACGCCGCAATTGAGCGGCGCGTAGTGGATATGGGCATACCACTGACCGAAATCGGTATTCGCAGCTTTAGTCCTGAAGAAGCAGAGTTTATGAAAACATCGCCGGATGTTACTATTGTCTGGGGCTATCAGCTTGCGCAAGGGACTGCCGTCATTCCCTGGGAGCGCCTGAGCAAGCATACCTACGTGACGATCGATCTCGACGCGCTTGATCCCAGTGAGATGCCGGCAGTGGGGACACCTGAACCCGGCGGCTTGCACTGGTATCAGTTGCTTGACCTCTTTCGCGAGATTTGCCACCGCACGACAGTCGTTGGTATGGATGTAGTCGAACTCTGTCCTATGCAGGGGCAGACACGAGCGGATTTCCTGGCTGCGAAGCTGGTGTACAAGATGATCGGATATCGCTTCTACAAGAGCCAGAACAGTTTGTAGTCTTTCCTGGAAGTGCTTTGCTACAATTATTCCAGGATACTAATTGCAACATAGGTGAGTTTGGATCATGATCGGACCGCATCGCGCTGTGGCAGGGCGCAATTCATTGCGCCCCTACAACCATTCTCTCTACAGGTTATCACTGCTGGTGCCGTGTGCACTGGTGGCCCTGCTTACTGCCTGTAGCAGTGGTCCGAGCGCCCCCGCATCAAGCAGCCCCCAGCATACCACTGTCTCGACGACCGGCGGCAGTATCATCACGTACAATACCGGGCCGCAAGATGTACTCATACGCACATTCTATGGCGGCGGCAGACTCGGCACGCTAGAGATGAGCCCGGATATCACCATCTATGGTGATGGCGCCTATATACTCGGCCCCGGGCTGCAAATGCGCCAGGGAAAACTTTCGGTAGATGCCTTGCAACAATTACTGTTTACATTGGTGGATAATTACGCATTGCTCAAGTTGAATCGCCAGCAATTTTATGATGTGCCCGACCAGAACGCCACGGTGCTCCAATTGAACATCAACGATCAAGCATATGCATTTTTATATGGCCCATTCGGCAACCTCCAGGAAAGCGCGCAGGATTTAGAGGAATACCAGCGCCTGGGGAAGGCGCTCACCAGCATCACCGGGGCGCTGAGTGGCCCAACAAACAACTACGCCAGTAATCAGATGGCGCTGCTCGTCCATCAAACCTTTAGCCCGGACCTCAATCAAACTATCCCTTTCTGGGATTTCCAGGATTTTACGCTGGCTCAGCTTGCCAACTATGAATGTGGTCCCGTTCCACCTGATGAGACTGGCCCCAACGCAGACACGGGCTGCCTGACATTCACCGTACCTCAAAAGGCGCTGCTGCTGGATACACAACAACTCCAGCAGATAGTGAAACTGCTGCAAGGGCAAGATCAAGGGACATTTCTCGAGAATGGGCTTTACTATAGCGTCGTTTTACGGCCATTGCTGCCTGACGAGATAACGCAAAAGATGCTGGCGATGTTTGGAAGCCAGGAACTGGCATACGCAGGTGTGCCCCTGCACGCAGGACCCGTTCCTACACCTATCCCAACCCCATAAACCAGCTATTCCCTCTCGACAGAACAATAGCGATATGTTAATTTATATAGCAGATAGCAATATCCAGCTTCATAAGGAGTTTTCTTATATGCCTGAGCCTATCATTCGCACAGAACACCTCTCACGCTTTTTTGGCACGGTCAAAGCGGTCGATGATCTCTCACTGGAGGTGCCTGCAGGAATCGTCTTTGGTTTTCTGGGACCAAATGGTGCTGGCAAAACGACCACCATCCATCTCTTGCTTGGCCTCCTGGAACCGACGCAGGGCCAGGCCAGCGTGCTTGGCTTCGATACCCGCACCCAGGCCGATGCCATTCGCGCCCACAGCGGGGCGTTGCTCGAATTTTCCGGACTCTACGAGCGCATGAGCGCCCAAGACAATCTCGATTTGTACGGGCGCATCTACCAAATGCCTGCGCCCGCACGCCAGGCGCGCATCAAAGAACTGCTCACCCACCTGGAATTATGGGAACGCCGCCAGGACCAGGTGAGCACGTGGAGTCGGGGCATGAAACAGAAACTCGCGGTCGCCCGCGCGCTCTTTCACCACCCGCCACTCGTCTTCCTGGATGAGCCGACTGCCGGGTTTGATCCTGTGGCGGCGGCGGCCTTGCGTAATGACCTGGCCAGCCTGGTCGCACGCGAAGGAGTGACGGTCTTTCTCAACACGCACAACCTGACCGAGGCCGAAAAGCTCTGTGCACAGGTCGGCGTGATTCGCCAGGGCAAACTCGTCACGGTTGGCGCCCCCGATGAACTGCGTGCAAGGACCGGCGGCCCGCAGGCAGAGATCGTGGGGCGTGGCTTCACCGAGCAGATACTGACCACGCTCCGAGAGCAGCCAGAGGTCGCCCATGCCGACCTGCACAACAGCCATCTCCTCCTCGAACTGCGCGGCGAGAGCGAGATGGGCCCGCTCGTGAGTTTGCTGGTCCATGCAGGCGCAGAGGTGGAGGAAGTCCGCAGGGGCAAGGCCAGCCTGGAAGACGTTTTCCTGACACTGATGGAGGAAGAACAGAGATGAACGACATCTGGACCATGATCTGGAAAGAAACAAAGGACTCCCTCTTCCAGGGAGGACGGTCAGCCTTGATCCGCCCCCTGCTCTTGATCGGCATTCTGGGGATCGGTTTTCCGTGGCGCTTTGGACTGCAATGGCTGGCCCTCACGCCCGTCGTAATGGTGCTCTTCCTCTATATCCCTTACATCACCATTATCAGTTTCGTTGGCGATGCCATTGCTGGAGAGCGGGAGCGCCATACGCTGGAAACGCTGCTGGCCAGCCGCATCAGCGATCGAGCGATCCTGCTGGGCAAGATCATCGTAACGGCCAGCTATGCCTGGGGCACGGCTCTGATTGGCCTGCTGCTCGGACTGATCGTGGCCAACCTGTCGAAAGGGCAGGGGAGCTGGGAGTTCTATACGCATGTCGACTTACTCCTGGAAGCGCTCGCGTTGAGCCTGCTCACCAGTCTGCTGGGCGTGAGTGGAGGCGTGCTGATCTCGCTGCGGTCAGCCACGGTGCGGCAGGCGCAACAAATGTTAATCGTGGCCACGTTGGTGCTAGTAGGAGGAGGGTTTCTGGCACTCAAAGCCGTGCCAGCGCAGGCGATCTCCTCGTTGAGCATTTCCCAGATCTGGCTCATTGCCATGGCAGTGCTTGCCGTTCTAGATGCGATCTTGCTTGGAGTATCGCTGGTGAGCTTCCAACGTTCGCGCTTAATCTTGAGCTAAGGAAGCACGTTGAAATAAAAAGACTCCTTCTATCGCTTGGCACTTTGCACTTCGTGGCAGCTTGCGTGACACCGGGCCATCTTGCCCCTGGCGTCACCCATGTATGTATCTGGGCGTCTGGGCGTCCATACGCCGGTACACCGCCCATTACTTGAAGTCGTGTGATATACTAGCTAGTAGTGGGCGCTAACTTTTTATATTCCACCGGGTCAGACAATTAGCGCGTTGATATTAAGAGCGAGTGCGGAATGACCGACGGGAAACACACGATGGATCGTGCCAATTCCTCCACCTCGTGAACGTAACCTCCACAGAAGCCAATTTGGAAAGGACACATGACCAGAGATTTCAAGAAGCAACGGCGAGATAACGAGCGACCCTACTCTCGCAATTCATCCTCGAGCAGGTATGGAGAAGAGCGGTCTCCACGCCCTGCAAGACCTCGACTTAATCGCGACATGGTAGATCGCGCATGGGAAAATGGAGCGCGCCGCGATCACCCCGATTACCATGCGCAGAGAAGTGATCAGAGCCAGTCACCACGCGATAACCGGCAGCGTTATCAGCAGCCTACCACTCAAAATAGTCGCAATAACCGCAGGCCCTACGGAAATCGCCAGGACGGCTATCGACCTGGGGAGCGCAATACCAATAGCAGGAATGGTGCCCGGCCTCGCCCCTACGAATCAGGTATGCGCAAATTTGACGAGCAGCATTACGATGAGCACCAGGGCTACTCGGATCGACCTGGCCCGGCTGGTCCTCGTCCAGCTTACCCACGGTATTCCGATTCACGCTCGCAAGGAGCTGGTCCTCGTCCAGCCTACCCACGGTATTCCGATTCACGCTCGCAAGGACGGGGACAGAGCAGAGACCCGCGAAGACGCGATTTTGAGCGCGAGGAACGACCGCCACGGAGTCCAGACCGCGATTACAGGAAGCCTCGTGAATTCGATCGTGAGGCTCGTCCTCCGCGCAGTTTTGAGCGTGACAAACGGTCCTCTCGCTATGGACCACAGCCTGATACACAAAACCCACGCTGGCAGAGCCGGCCGGACAAATTTTCGCGCAGACCTCAAGAATTCTCGCGATCCAGGCCGGACTCTGAGCAGTTCGAGGGCGATTACGAGCGCTTTGATGCTGCCAACACTGCTCAGAGTCCCTCTCGGGAGTATGCAGATACGCGCGAACGCGATGTAAGAGGTGTCCCGAACGAGCGCGTGCGGAAAGATTCACGAGACGTAAAGCGTAAGGATGCCAAAATCCGGGCAGAAATCACACGGGAGGCGGATGAGTTAGTGACGCCTGTTGTTAAGCCACCGGATGTCGCTACAACAGAAGAGGCTACGGAATACCCTGCTGACCCTCCGCAAACCACTCCAACGCAAGAAAAGCCGGAGTCTCGTACGCGCGCTGCCGGTACTGCCAGGCGAGAAAGGAAGACCGGTGCCGGGCAGAGCAAGCCCAGGGCGCGCTCTACGGGTCCCAGGCCATCACAGCGCGGATACAAATGGCCGGCACCATAGGATAGGATCTTTGTTGCGGAGTAACTGCAATAGATGCTTTACCCAAGCTATCTCAATCTCTATGAGACAGGCGAATTAGCAGAACGCGCAGCGGTTGCGTGGGAGATTTTGCGAAGTTGCACCATCTGCCCTCAGAACTGCCGCTGCAACCGGATCGCTGGAAAAACAGGCGTGTGCAGGTCTGGTACAGAGGCTATTGTGGCTTCGTGGAACGTGCACCGCCGCGAGGAACCACCTATCAGCGGCACACGGGGCGCAGGGACAATTTTCTTTGGCTATTGCCAGGCCCGCTGCACGTACTGCCAGAACTTTTCGTTGAGCCAGGGCGGATTGGGACACCGCGTAGGCCCCGAACGCCTGGCGGATATGATGCTCTACCTGCAGAAGAAGAAGTGTCATAACCTGGATTTTGTCACGCCGACTCACTTTGTGCCACAGATCCTGGCTGCGCTGGTGGTTGCCTGTAGCAAAGGACTGCGACTGCCCATCGTCTATAACTGTGCCGGATACGAAAACCTGGAAACGCTCAAGTTGCTGGACGGCGTGGTAGATATTTATCTGCCCGACGCTAAATATGCTGATAACAAAAACGCGTTGCGCACCTCCAAGATGCCGCATTACGTGGAATCCAACCAGGCCACCTTGCGCGAAATGTACCGGCAGGTCGGCCCACTCCAACTCGACGAAGAGGGCATCGCACGACGCGGACTGCTGATTCGCCACCTGGTAATGCCGGAGGATATCTCAGGAACACGCGAGGTGCTGCGCTGGATAGCGGAGGAACTGGGACCAGAAGCGCCTGTCAGCTTAATGGACCAGTATTTTCCTGCCTGGAAAGCAGTCAACGATCCAGTATTGAACCGCCGGCTCACCTGGATCGAGTACCGGGCTGCAATGGATGCGCTGGAAGAATTCAATTTGACTGCTGGATTCGTGCAAGAAGACCTGATGGAGCTGGACACAACATCTGATATCTAAGACCTCAAACCTTGTCCACATCGCTGGATGCTTCGTGCTATAATCTGAAGCGACAGTATAAATTAGAACGGTACTCAAGAGAGGCGGCATTGACCGCTTCTCATTTTAGTGATGTGCAAAGATGCCCGAAATGGAGAATCTCTATGGACGATACGGCCACTTTGAGCCGCCTACTTGTCAATATTCAACCCGATCTCGACCGCGTGGATGTTACTTTTCAGGAACGAGCGACCTCGGGACTGGACATCCTCAACTCTGCATCGATGCACGCGCTTGGATCGCCTGGCAAACGCCTCAGAACAGCACTCACCCTGCTTTCAGGTAAATTGAATAGCTATCGCTTCGAAAAGCTGCTACCTTTGAGCGTAGCTTTCGAGATGGTTCACCTGGCGACACTTATTCATGATGATATCGTGGACAATGCCTTAACGCGCCGTGGCAGCCCCACTGTCAATGCTATCTGGGGCAACAACATTGCTATCTTGCTGGGAGACTACTACTTCGCGAAAACAGCAGGATTGATTGCTGATATTAACGATAATCGCATTGACCATCTCTTTTCAGATACCGTAGCGACCGTCTGCGAAGGCACCATTCTGGAGATGATGACCGCGGGGCGCGTTGATCTTACCATTCAGAGCTACTATGAGAAAATCAGTCACAAGACCGCCTGCTTGATAGCCGCCTGTTGCAAAGGCGGCGCTATTGTCAGCCAGGCATCGGAGGAGGAGATTAATCTCCTCAACGCATATGGGATGAATCTGGGCATAGCCTTTCAAATTATTGACGATATCCTGGATTATACGGAAGACCAGGCGACCATTGGCAAGCCCGTAGGAAATGATCTGCGCCAGGGCATGGTGACATTGCCGTTGATCTATGCTTTACAGGAGCAACCGCAGAATGGGCATTACCAGGAGGTTTATAACCTGCTGAATGGATCGACCGGTCGTGAAGAAGACATACGCTCTGTCGTCAACTGGGTTGTTACAGGTACAGGTGTACAGCGTTCACGTGCCGATGCTTACGTCTATGCCGGTAAAGCAAGAGAGGTACTAACTCACTTCCCCCCCTCACAGAACCGCCAGGTTTTGGATGAGCTTATTGACTTCGTAGTGACCCGCAAGCATTGAAACGGGGAAGGATCTTCGTAGGACTCAATCAACTACGTCCTACAAAGATCCTTCCTTTGGTCCTGGCTGACGGACGCAGTCCGTAGCTGCAAAGCAGCGTTGCCAGGACCCATTTCAAGATACTTCCTTTAATGTTCAGGCCCCCATATGGCTCAGCATCACAAGTACAATGCAGCATGCCAGGATGAAGCAAAGCAGGAGGGCAGCACTCAAGGTATCGTTACCCCCCCTCATCGGTGGTAGGTCCTCCGGGCGAGGAAGTAATGAGGCTCGCTCTTCCACATCATCAGCTGTGTTTAGTGGCAGTGGCAGCGCCTGAGCAAAATTATCGGCACTGCGCTGTATGGGTTGCCTATTTCCAGAGGGAAGATTACCCCTGCCCGAGACAAGGGAACCGCTCACTGAACGCATTGCCAGCAAATCCTGGCGCAGCTCAGATGGGCGCTGATAGCGCTGGTTAGCAACCGCGCGTAGTCCCTTTGCCAGGATAGCATCAAATTCGGGTGAGACACTGGGATTGATGCGTTGTGCTTGAGGAACGCTCCCTCCAATACCTGCCGGGACACTACCCGTCACCGCATGATAGGCGGAGGCGATTAATGAATACATATCGGTTCGCACATCTACCACCCCGCGAACGAACTCCGGCGGAGCATAAGGCGAAAGACGAGAGCGGTCCAGCCCTACGATATATTGAGTCGCTCCACCTGCAAGCACAATGGAGAAGTTGGTAAGGATGTAGTACGAGCCATTGCGGCCAACAAGGATATGCTCAGGACGTATCAAACCGTGCACGAGCTGGGGGGACTGTTGCGCCAGCAGATCCAACACATCAGTCATCTGCAGGCAACACTCAATTACTTCTTGTTCCGGTAACGCGCGTCCGCTATAGCGCATGCGTGCCATCAAAGACTCACCCTCAACCGGCTCAAAAACAAAGAAGCTGCGTCCCTGATCACTAAAAGCATCCCACAGTGTTGGGATATGCGGATGCCTACCAACAGAAGCCAGTGACATAGTGGCAGTACGTAAAATCGTCTGCGTCATCACCGATGTATTCTCGGGTAAGACCACCTCTATGATCGTCACCCGCGAATCTCCCCGGTGGGAGTCCTTGCCAGTCCATATCGCTTCAAAAACGCCTGATAACCAGTCCTGGCGTTCCTGCAACTCCTGGAGTCGATAGCGACCGCCGCGCAAAAGAACCCCGGGCAGAAGAGGCCGAATACTCGCTGTACCGCCGCCGGTTCTGACAGGCGCAGGTCTACCAGATGCAGGCTGAAACGAAGGTCGCGATGCCTGCTGGTTTGGCGCGCTCTGCGTCGAATAGTCCGGGGGAAATACATTTGTGCGAGGCCGCGAAGGTGCTTGGACCTGCATTTGCTGGCGACGAAAGTCCTGCTGCTGATACTCTGTCGAGTGATTTAGAGGCGATGGTGGCGGAGTGTGCACGCCGCCCCTTAATGGCTCTGTTCTGGACAGCCCCGGTTGTGGCATACTCTGTTCTCCCCCGGCAGGGATTTTCCTCAAAGTATTTTTCTCGAAAGTGGGTCTGCTGAATGTGCCACCAGGAGCAGCCAGGGATGTATTTGATCCCAATGTTGCGTCTTGTTGATGTACCGGCCCTGGTGGTATGCTGCGAGGAAAACCCGGAGACACCGGAGTTGTCGCGCCACCGGACGGCTGCTTCATGGGCGGCACTCCCCCTGATTGTAGCCTCGAGCTTGACAATCCGCCTGCTTGTTGATTATTTCTCTGCAGTGAATTCTGCAAAGGTGGTAATGACCCGGACAGACTAGTCGTGCGAATGTTAAACCCGCAACGAGTGCAAGCGCCTTTCGTTGCATCCCACTCATTGCCACAACGCGGACATTGCATGATGTACCCCTCTCTGTGCCCCTATGACCAGCACTAACTTCCCTTTACATTAACTGCTGCGCCGGGAGTTCCTTCCAACATGACTGATAACGTCAGTCTATAAATAAAACCCGAGGTCAAGCAGCACCTCGGGACCATGTACTGATCTATCAGAGTATGCTCTCACAAGTAGTATAGTAGAGTAGAGAATATGTAACTGTCAATACTCAATACCCAATAATACTAGTGGGCCAGTCATTTCCTGAGATTACGGCCAATAGGTGCCAGCGCGGCTAAAAATCCTTCCAGCGCTTTAGCCAGCTCATAGAGTTGTGTCGCTTCAACCACAGAGACCTCATGGTTGGCATGGGCAACCTGGTACAGCAACTGAACGGCGGGATGCTTTGTGGCTGTACTTGTCTCACTGACGGCGGAGCCAAGCAGCGAGGCGCGCATGGCATCGACACTGGCATTCACTTCTTCGAGATGGGCGATATCTATGAAGCTAGCAGGTTTGGGCTGGTTTTTCCCCTGTCCCCCTCCTCCCCTGCTGGCTTCCCATTGGCGGCGGGCCTGTTTGCCTGCTGAGCAGTAACAGAATTCAGGATGTTCGGAATCCGAGTTTTGCAAACCGGTATCATCACAGATCGGGCAGATAGGCATAGCTGACCTCCTTTGCGTTTCAATCTACTCGAACTATACCATACCGCCGGTGGTTTGTGATATGGGAAAATCCCTGTGATCCGAACACGCAGCTTCAACGTTACTCTTATTGTAATGTAGTGGGCAACCTATCACTATGGTCCTAGCATTATTTGTGATAATATGGATGCTACCTATTGGCCCCAAAAAGAAGCGAAAGGAGGGTCGGCATTCTCTAAATGCCAGGTAGACATGGAGAATGCTGCAATACGTTATGGCAAACCTCAAAAGTCATCTAAACTCAGATGCACCTTTTTCAGTCGGGAATTTGATCGCGAGCCGGTTCTCCCATCATCCTGAGCGCTATGCCGAGATACTCGGCGTTCTGCGCAAGTACGAACTGCACCATATAGCAACACAATTTCTGAACCACCAGCATGAGGAAGAGGATAATGGCTTCGCGCTTGAGAAGCACTACGAGGAAGAAGATGACCATGCCGAAGGACTGGCTAGCGCCCTTGAGGAGTTGGGACCCTGTTTCATCAAGCTAGGACAACTTCTAAGTACCCGGCCGGACGTGTTGCCAGCCAACTATATTGACGCGCTCTCCCGCCTCCAGAACACGGTTACGCCGGTGCCCAGCGATAAAATAGCCGCGATCATTGAAAGCGAACTTGGTGCCCCCCTTGCCGAGCTGTTCGCGTCGTTTGACTGTGAACCCCTTGCCACAGCATCAATGGCCCAGGTACACCGCGCGGTTTTGCACGACGGCAGCGAAGTGGCGGTCAAGGTACAGCGGCCCGGCGTGCGTCAAAGGATCGAGATTGACATCGAGATCCTGCACGAGGTAGCCAATCTCGCCACCAGGTTTACTAATTTCGGGAGGCGTTATGGCTTCCTACAGATAGTTCGTGAACTAGAACGCAGCTTGAGCCAGGAGCTCGATTTCAGACAGGAGGCTGACAATACGCGACTGATTGGTAAACAAATCGCCGAATTTAAACTCCTGACAACGCCTACGGTTTACAGTGATTACACGAGTCGACGCGTACTCACGCTCAGCTATGTTTATGGCCGCAAACTTGTTGAAGTGGGCCGCGAGGAGCTAAACGAGCTCGATTCGCGAGCCATCGCCAAAGAGTTGCTTTCAGCCTATCTCAAACAAATGGTCATAGATGGCGTCTTCCACTGCGATCCCCATCCTGGCAATATTTTTCTCGCCGATGATGGCCGCCTGGCATTGATGGACTTCGGCATGGTTGGGCGCTTCGACGCAGGCCAGAAGGACAAGATCATCCTCCTGCTCCTGGCCTTCTCTGAACGCCTAGGCGAGCGTGTGGCTGACACATACCTGGAGATGATCGAGATTCCCAGGGATGTAGACCGCCGGGCATTTACGCAAGATGTTTCTGCTCTCGTTAGCCGTTACCACGATATGAGTGGAGGCCGCATGGCTATAGGTACTGCGCTGCTAGATTTGACAAAGCTGGCGCAATCTCATAGCACCCCCGTGCCGACTGCGATGACGCTTCTCGGCAAGGCGATGCTCAACCTCGATGGTACCATTCGCGTGCTTTCACCCGAACTCGACCCGGTACAACTAATACGTGATTACATGTTGAAGGTAATGGAAAAGCGGGTCATAGGGCAAATATCGCCCGGTCGCGTTTTTGCCTGGGTGATTGACATGAAGCGCCTGTTCGAGAATACACCGCGCCGGACAGACATGATCCTAGACAAGCTTGCCAATGACCAGCTCACCCTGCGACTTGAGGTAGATCACCTGGACGAAGCAGTAAAGAGTGTGAATCGGGCAGCAAATCGACTCTCCCTGAGTATTATCGTGGCATCGCTGATTATCGGCAGCAAGTTTGTAATAGATGCCCTGGGAAAGCCAGAAAAAGGTCCAAAACTGAAACGCGCGGCACGCCGTCACCTTTGATATTCAAGATAGCCTTTGATGCCCACTCAAGTAATCTTTAAGCATCTGTTCGCAATCGAAAGCCATGTGCCCAAAGACTTCTTCAGCTCTGCGCCAGCATGGTTCGCCCTCGCCCGAGCCATGGGGAGACCCACTCACAATATACCCCTTATAGGCAATTGCAACTGCCCGGAAACGCGGATCGCGCTTGAGCGATGAATACACACCCACCACGCCGGTAATGTTCACTTCGTAGCCGGTCTCTTCGCGTACCTCGCGCAGCACACACTGCTCTATCGTTTCCCTGTGACGCACGATGCCACCTGGAACAGTAAAACCCAGCCCATCCGAGCGGTCAATCAGTAGAAACTTACCATCTTGCTCGATAACGACACCCGCCCCCAGCAGAGGAGAAATTTGTCCCAACGTAAGAAGAACGATCAGGCGGTAGGCCAGGCCGGCCAGCAGCCCTTTAATCTTCTCTTTCATGGTCACCTGCTTTCGTGGTTGTGTGGTGCGGTTTGGTGCCCCTTGGGAGGCCATTTTCCTGGCTCATTTGTTCGCTGTTGTTCACTGTTTTTCGCCGTTGCTTGCCGCTTTTGCTGTCAGTTTTGCTGTCATGGCGGGCATGCCAACAGGGATTCTGGTCGGCCCTGGTTATTATATGAGCCAGCAGGTAAGAGCTATCTGCTGGCTTGTTACATCCCTCGTGATCTTTGAGCCTGGTTGAGTTCATAGCGGAATTGTTGTGATTCTTCTTTCTGTGATATAGAGTATGCTACTTTATAATGATGCCGGTGTCAAATAGTGGTGCTACGTAATGTCGCGCTATGCGTGGGGAGAGCGAATAGAGGCTCCTACTCGCTACTCTAGCCGAGTTGGAGAGCTTTTTCATAAGCCTGCTTGGCCTCTACATTGCGCTTGAGTGCGCTGAGTGCCCAGCCTTTGTTGTCATAGGCTGTCGCATCGTTGGGGACAAGGCGAATGGCCTGCTCATAGGCGACCAGCGCCTCGTCGTAGCGCTTGAGTCTGCATCCATCAGTCGCCGCACTCCATCAAAAGCCAAATGTCCACCTACACGAATGGACAGGAAAATACCCAGGTCAAGCCCTAGTAAAAACCTGTTGCTAAGTTTTTATCAAGCAGACTACCGAGCCACTACTGGGATATAAAGAAAATAAGGGTCATCGTACCCAAAGGGAATAAACACCCCTTCTAGGACCAATTCCTAAAACAGGTGTTTACCTCTTCAAATAGCGAAGTCAAGCCTTAGCTCCGACGGCCTGATTAATCTGAGCGACGACAGCAGCAGGGTCATCGACCTGCACGACAAGCTCAGCATACTGGTCATCTTTGAGTTCGATGACCACCGCTTTAGTCGGGTCAGTGACTTCCCAAAACATCCGATTCCCGTGCTGGTAGAATGTCCCAGCACTGACGGGGGCATGCCACTGCGGATCACCCTGTTCCTGACGTGGGTAAGGCAGGTTGCTTGCCACCTCCGGGTTGATTGAGGCACCTTTTATGTGAGCGAGTGGGATCTCAAATCGGCTATTGAGAATCCAAAGCCTTTCGATCCCCTCAACCACAACGATGAGTTTCTTTTGCTCCTGATCCACGGTAATATCAGCCATAGTTATGTTTCTCCTTTCTATCTCACGAATATTCCAAGTATATCACGACATTCATTATACGTTGTAGATTGAGAGATGTCAGTCTCACGAGAGGTGTTATTTCTCCCTTCATGATTGCCATATGGCATGAGACATTGAGAGGATTGGGGTTGGAGAGTAGGGAACCTTTGGGGCTTTTGTTGATTGACAAATAAAACCGCTTTTTCTGTTCATAAGAGCTCGACAAGCTTCTCGGCGATGGTCCAGAGTTGCTCGGCATGGTCGGCGTTCAGAGCATACGGCATATAGCCGGTGAGGGTTGAAATCTCCGGATCATACGGGATCGCCTGGTGGCAATCCTCCAGGTAGAGGCCGCCAATCCCTTCCAGTTCTGGTGCAACGCAAGCCCAGACGGTCGTTGCCGCGCCTTGCTCAGGCGTTTTGAAGCTTGGAAGGAGATTCCCCGCTTCATCATAGTATCTCGCACGTATTTCCTCGGGGGTCAAATACTGCTCCTGGAGTCCCGTGCGAACACCGCCGGGATTCACCGCATTGGCCGTGATGCCTTGCTCGCCAAAATGCCGGGTCAGCGCAACTGCGAGCAGCGCATCGGCGGTTTTGGATTGAGCATAGGCTTCCCACTTGTCGTATGGACGATGATAATACTGAATATCATCGAAGTGGATATCTGAGAGGCGGTGCGTGCCGGATGTGAGTGAGATAACCCTGGCTGGCGCAGCTCTGCGTAAGGCTGGAAGCAGGAGCTGCGCGAAGAGAAAGTGTCCAAGAAAGTTGGTCGCAAACTGCTGCTCAAATCCATCAGGTGTATAACCCAGAGGAGTTGCCATAATGCCAGCGTTGTTAATGAGCACATTTAGTTTGTTCCATTGGGCAAAGAAGTGTTCCCCTGTCTGGCGCACGGAGGCAAGCGAGCCAAGATCAAGCGGGAGGAAATGGACCTGGCTTGCAGGATAGTCTGTTTGGAGCGCCTGAACTGCCTGCTCTCCTTTGGCCGGGTCACGAGCAGCAATAATCACTTCGGCGTGTGCGGAGAGCAAAGCTCGGGCAGTCGCGTATCCGATGCCAGAACTTGCTCCGGTAATCACGATCGTTTTTCCACTCAGATCATGACCAGCGACGACTTCACTGGCCGTGGAACGAGCCCCAAATGATGACTGAGGCATAAGGTGGTCCTTTCGTTGCTCTGAGAGAAGAGAGGCTCTCTTCTCCTTGTTCTCTCATACGTTTGTTTCTCATTGTTCAGCTTTTAGGATTGAGTCGGAAGACTCGTCTTTCTGGGATACCCACAGCATCACCGACTTTACAGGAGAAACTGAGGCAGTCAAGGTACGTACAACGCGCGGCCTCTCCGCAAATGTACAGGTACGATTTGACCCGGAAACCGACCACGAATTAGAGGCAATCGCACGTGAGCGCGGAGTGAAGAAGGCCACACTCATACGCATATGGGTACTAGAGCGACTGCGCCAGGATCAGAACCGCCATGCTTCTTAGAAAGTTGGAGGCTCACCCCTACTCCTCTCCTCATCCCCGAACAGCTCTCCTTCCGTTGCCTCCGCTTCTTCCTGCGATTCTGGCATGGGCGTACTCACATTTGCCAGTGAAGCGACCACCTGCTCAGCGATACACTGAAAAGCTGCTGACACGGGCGATTCTGGCACACTCACAACCACCGGCTGCCCCTTGTCGCCGCTCAAAGCAGTAGCAGGATCAAGTGGAATAGCGCCCAGCAGGGGCAAACCGTCGAGCAAGGAGCGTGACTCGGCGCTGGAGGGGAATATATCGACACGTTCGCCACAATGGGGACACACAAATCCAGACATATTCTGTACCAGCCCCAGTACTGGTACACCTGCATTCTGGAACATCGCCAGCCCCTTGGCGGTATCAATACGGGCGATATCTTGCGGCGTAGTTACCAGGATAGCTCCATCGATGTGCAGCTCGCGACAGAGGGTCGCCTGTGGCTCACCGTTGCCGGGAGGCAGATCAATAATCAAATAATCCAATTCCCCCCAATTCACTATCGAGAGGAGTTCACGAATGAGCGCACCCAGCACATCGGGGATAGGCGCAACAGCCTGCTCTTCACCGATAAAGAAGCCTACCGACATGACCTTGACGCCATAACGCCGCAGCGGCTGAAGCATGCGCTCTGGAGATAACTTCCCTTGATGCCCCAACGGTAAAGTAGCTTTCCATCCCTGACTCTCTCCGCGTTTGCGCACACCCAGCATCATTGGAACGCTGGGGCCATACGCGTCGGCATCGAGCAAACCTACCTGCGCTCCGCGTTTCGCCAGGGCGACAGCCAGGTTCACGCTGACAGTAGATTTCCCGACACCACCTTTGCCACTGCCCACGACAAGTAGATGAGCAACCTGATCCATACGTGCTCGTTGATTGTGTCCTTGCACCGCTCTTCTCCGTGAAAATTGTAATGATTAGTTTGATATCGTCTTTGCTAGTATAAAAGGGCTTTTTCTATTTGGCAAGGTTAAGAGCGCACATGCACATCCTTTTGAGATATACTATATACACAGAATAGCAAAACATTGGCCATCTCAGTTTAGGAGAATTTTGTGTACCGCCTGCTGGCTATAGACCTCGACGGAACCCTGCTCACCCCACCTCCACATAAGCACATTACCGCTCGCACACGTCGAGCACTGCGCCAGGCAGCCGAAGCCGGGGTGACGATTGTCATCGCCACGGGTCAAAATCTGGCGGTACTACAGAGCATCTGCGGCGATTTGCCACTAAACGGGCCTCAAATTATTGAGAATGGGGCGGTTATTGCCGATATACACGGCACCATCTATCACGAAAAGCATTTGCCTCGCGAACACATCCTGCCGGTGCTGGCATTACTGCGCGCATCCGGTTTCTACCGCGCCTACCATACACTCCATCGTGTGTACGTCGACCAGGACACGCCTCGTGCCCGTGAATGGTATCGCCCGCCGGTCCCTCCCGTCATAGAGGTAGGAGACGTTGCCAGCCTTTATCCTCTTCCATGCATCAAAGTGGTGGGCATCGCAGAAGAAGAGAAAGTCCGCGCCAAACGCAGTGAATTTGAGCAGCGCTTCGCGGGACAGCTCTATGTCACGCAATCCTCGTTTGACTTGATAGAGTTCTTACACCCCGAAGTGTCGAAAGGGAATGCGCTGCGCATCATCACCGCAGATTTAGGTATCGCTCCTGAAGAGGTGGTCGCTATTGGCGATAACCATAACGATATTGGGATGCTGCGCCTTGCGGGCCTGGGCGTCGCTATGGGCAATGCGCACGAGGAAGTGAAGGCGGCAGCGGATTATGTCACAGGCAGCAACGCCGAAGATGGCGTTGCTGTCGTGATTGAAGAGATGCTTAAATGATGCGGAGTTCCCTGCCTACTCTCTCAAAGATATCCAGCGCCTTCGAAAGCTCTTCGCGGGTGTGGATTGCTGTGACGATGGTACGCACGCGGCATTTGTCAGCAGGCACTGTAGGATAGACGATACCCTGCGCAAAAACCCCCTCTTCGAAGAGACGCGTGCTGAAGCGCATCGCCAGGGCGCCCTCGCCCACTATCACAGGCGTAATTGGCGTCTCGCTGTGACCCGTATTGAACCCCAGGTGCTCCAGGCCGCGCTTGAAGAAGTGAGTGTTTTCCCAGAGGCGCTCGACCAGGCTATCGTCTTCCTCCAGAACCTCCAGGGCTGCGATGCAGGTTGCTACTACCGAAGGTGGATGGGAGGTGCTGAAAAGTACCGGGCGGGCGCGTTGCAAGAGAAAATCACGCGTATCCTGGCTGCAGGCGACATAGCCACCCAGAGCGCCAATGCCCTTGGAAAGCGTGCCAATCTGTAAAGCCACGCGGCCGTCTAACCCGAAATGGCTGACGCTGCCACGTCCATTCTTGCCCAGCACACCGCTGGCATGCGCATCGTCAACCATCACAAATGCGCCGTATTCTTCCGCGAGATTGACGATCTCAGGAAGAGGAGCTATATCACCATCCATGCTAAAGACACCGTCTGAAACGACCATCACTTTATTGGCATCCCTGGACTCTTCCAGTACACGGCGCAAGCCTCCCATGTCTTTGTGTGGGTAAATTTTGCGCGGCGATTTGCACAGGCGTATCCCATCGATGATGCTGGCATGGTTTAGCTCATCGCTGATAATCATGTCGCCTTCCTGCATCAAGGCCGAGATGACACCCAGGTTTGTCGCGTAACCCGACTGCATAGTGAGCGACGCCTCGGTGTGCTTGAAACGCGCCAGTTTCTCTTCCAACTCATTGTGCAGCGTCATCGTGCCCGCGATAGTACGAACCGAGCCAGAACCGACTCCATACTTCTCGATAGCCTTTATCGCAGCCTCGCGCAGTCGCGGATGGACGGTCAGCCCGAGGTAGTTATTTGAGGAAAGTGTGATAACTTCGTGGCCATCGATGATTACAGTAGCTTTCTGTTCTGTTTCAAGCACGCGAGGTCTATTGAAGATTCCCTTCGCACGCAGCGCATCTAACTCGCTTTTCAAATACTCTTGCAGTTTATCCATGTATGTTGCTCCTTTTTAAAACGTCAGCACTATTTTACCGCAATCGCCAGATTTCATGATCTCCATGGCCTCGTGAATCTGTTCAAAGGGGAGCGTATGTGTAATCACCTGCTTCAGGTCAAGCTGCCCTGTTTCAAGGATTCTGCGCGTGCGGTACCAGGTATCGAAGATAAGGCGGCCAGAAATGCCAAGCACGGTTGCGCCTTTGAAGATGACATCGTTCGCCAGGTCTAGTTCGATCATGTTGGAAGGAATGCCAAGCAGCGATACGCGGCCACCATTACGCAGCACTTTGAAACTCTGCCGGATGGCAAGTTGATGACCAGACATTTCCAGCACCACGTCGACGCCCAAACCATCTGTGACATCCAGGATTTTCTGCACAGGGTCAACTTCACGAGGGTTGATCACGTAGTCTGCGCCCATCTTTGTTGCCATCTCCAGGCGCTTGTGGTTGGGTTCAATCGCAAAGATAGTACTGGAGCCAGAGGTGCGGGCCAGGCCAACAGCCCACAGGCCAATTGGGCCACAGCCGAAGACCGCCACGGTCATATCGGCAATTTCACCCGCAAATGTTGCATGTACCGCGTTGCCAAATGGCTCTTGTATAGAGGCTACACTGTGATCGATCTCTTTGCCTGTCTTCCAGGCAACACTCTCAGGAATGGCGATATACTGGGCAAATGCGCCATCCCGGTCCACACCTAATATTTGTACATTGCGACAGACGTGCGCCTGCCCGGTGCGGCACTGGTAGCAGTGACCGCAGGTAATATGGGTCTCGGCTGCAACAAAATCACCCGGGGCAAGCTCAGTTACTTCCCTTCCCGCCTCCACGACTTCACCCGCAAACTCGTGACCAAAGATGCGCGGCGTCTTCACGCGGTTCTGCGCCCACGCATCCCACTCGTAGATATGCATATCCGTGCCACAGATGGAAGCCGCCTTTACCTCCACCAGCACATCGCGTGGGCCAATCTGAGGAATATCAACCAGGGCAATCGTTGCTCCAGGCGCCGCCTCGGCTTTGAGGACCGCCTTCATTTTTCCGTACATTCTGTATAACACCTCCACCATTGGAATGTATGTAATTGTGCAACTGCGGGGACACCCGCTGTAGTAATTATGCCCCTTCGCCTCCTTGATTGCAAGTATTGCTGCCACCAGTCTCTTCTTCAAACCCGAAAAGCGAGGATTGAGCAATCCTCGTGTAGTACATGCTTTGAGCCAGTGTCAGGTATATTCCATCAACTTGCTGCCGGCTCTTGCGAAATGCCCTGGCGTGTTCTTCTGACCAGAAGAATACCGAATTCCGTCAATAGTCGTGAATAATGTTTGGCCCTGTGAAATGCGCCCAGTCAACATCAGGCACGAACACAAGCGGCGTGGCGTCTGGCTCCTTGACGCTGCACTGCAACTCGCTATCCAACATGAGGTGAAGCCCCTGACCACAGTGGGCACACGCGGTTTCGATTTCGATCGAGAGTTTTTCGTGACGTAAGCGCCCTTGCACGAAAGGCGTCGCTAACGCATCTTCCGCTCAAGCAGCGAATATACCCTCACCAGTGCCGAAGCTCAAACGATGAGGTGTTTTCTCCGAGGTAACCGGAAACGCCCAGCTTACCTCGCCAGCACTGTTGAGAACCAGGAAGAACAGGTGCTTCTGGAGATCTTCAAGCATAGCGGTGACCCCGGGAAGGGGAAGGTTTAGCCTGCGCGAGATGTCTTCCGGTCTCAAGGCATTGTCATGATTGCGAGGTAACTCGCTTACGGCGAAATTCCGCACCAGGTGATGGTCACCCGTCATGAAGCTTAGCCTCGTTGACGAGTGGTGTCGTACAGCCGCGAGGTGCTTTCTCCATTCCTCAGCAGGGACTTCGAGAATCATTTCTCCTCTTCCAATCAAGATGACATCTTTCATTTGTGATCCTCCTCGCGGCCCACTTTTTGATCTGTACTCAGCGCATATTCCGTAAACCGGTGACTCGCGCTCACACCATAATCCATACCATAGACTTCCTTGAGCTGTGCAATTCGCTGGAGTGTTTCCTCGCTAAAAGGAATCTTGCTTTCAAAAGCATGCAGAGTAATTCCCTCGAGCAAGTCACCGAGGGATATGTCGAAATATTCCGCAAGTGCTTTGAGAACCTTTACCATCCTCTTCTCCATTCTCACGCCGATCTGCACACGTTCTACAGGGAAGCCGCTATCTTCGCTGCGGGAGTTCTCTTCAAGCCTGGTCATAATGTCTTCCCTTCAATACTAACTTACTACTATGTAGGTTAATGTGATAATATTAACAATGTAACTATATAACAATATAACATTTTGTAGCTAGATAATCAAGAACTGTGCATTCTGCTCTCTACCTTTGCGTGGGAAATACCTTGCCCGTAGATACCGTCTGATTTGTCAAGTCTTTTTGGACCACCTTTCAAAAAGGACAGAAAAGGAGGAAGAGCCGAAACCAGTGCGAAGGCACAAGGAGTCCTGGCTCAGCCACCAGGATGGCTGAGAAAAACAGAGAAGCCGATGGAGCAGCCAGAGCTCTAGGAAGCCACGGGGAAAGCGAGAGCCGGCTGATAGTCCTGCTCGCTCTTCCACACGCCATAGACAATGTGCAGCAGCTTGCGCATGATGGCGATGAGAATGATCTTCTTGGGCTTGCCCTGTGCCTGCAGACGCTTGGCCCACCCTTGCATGTGGGGACTGACGCGCTTGGCCACCAGAGCACTCATATACAAGGTCTGACGCAAGTCTTTGCGTCCATGGCGATCAATCTGGGCTTTGCCACGCACCGAGGACCCCGAGCTCTGTTCTTTGATCGCCAGCCCGGCCAGCGAGACCAGAGAGCCCACTTTGTCGAAGCGGTCGATCTCGCCCAGGTGTGCTAGCAGGCGAGCGGCGGTGAGCCAACCAATGCCAGGAATAGTCTGCAAACGCTGCCAGATGGCTTTAAGGTGAGGATAGGCTTTGAAATGGGCTTTGATCTCGCGCTCGGTGGTTTTGAACTCGCTTTGCAGATCCTGGACATGTTTGAGCACGCGCTGCTTGATGGCAGCGGTCATGCGCCCAGCTTCTAGGCGATTGCGCTCCTGGCGCAGCATCTGCTGCACATCATCGCGATGGTGCAAGAGCGCACGCAAGGTCACAATCTCAGCCGGCAGCGGCTTGTAAGCGCGCGGTTGCTTTTCCTGGGCGTACCGAGCCAACAAGTGCGCATCCAGCTTGTCGGTTTTACTACGGATATTCTGACTGCGGCGATAATCGACGAGCACGGCAGGGTTGAGCACACTGAGGGTGTAGCCACGGGCAAACAGGTCAAGGGCAACGGCATCCGAATAGCTGCCGGTGGCTTCCAGGCAGATGCGTACCTGGCTGACAGTCAGGCCAAAGGAGAGCAGCCAGGCGTCCAGAGCCGCAAAGCCGTCAGGCGTATTAGCAAAGACCTGGTGGATGGCACGCTGGCCCAAGCGCAGGACGACATCCAGTTTCAGTTTGGCTACATCAATGCCGAGAAAGGCAGTCATGACCGTCATGAGAGCGACCATAGGAGAACCTCCTTGTAGGTATGGTAGAATACAAGCGGTGAGCAGAGAGGGCAAGCGGCATGCCGATCATCCTTGGATGCAAACTCACCTCGGGCAGACGAGGGGTTTCAGATACCGTTCGATCTGCACCGCAAGCCACAAGCAGAGGGATCGCATCTACGGAACGAGCTTGATGCTCAGGGGCGAGGTCAGATTCACCTCTGCTTGCTCTCTTCTCAGCTTCCTTCGTATTGTACCCTCTCCTCTCGTTCTCCCTACCCTCAATATACAAGGGGCGAGGGCGGATGATGCGGGGAAAGGAGGGCCTTGATGGTCGCCCGGTGGTGGGGGTGTGAGCGCGTTGCCCCATAGGTGAGCACAGGGAACAGGACGCGGGCGACCATCAAGGCCCTCCCCGCCTCTCCTCACCACCCTCGCCCCTACGGAGGCGTTCTACCTGTATCTTATTTCGTAACGTTTTTCGTTATTCTGTAACGCTTTTCGTAACGATCAGGAGACGCTTTAACAGTACAATGATGACCAGATAAAAGTATTGAGAATGATCAAGGGCACACCGGTGCCGTACTGGAAGGAATAAGCATCATGTTTACTATTAAAAGACCTCAAATTGATAAGAAAAAAAGGTTCACGCTTCTCGTCGTTGGCTTCTCGGCCTTCTTGCTGATTGCAGGTACGTTTGAATTCATTCCTGCCTGGGTCATCAGAGACCCGGCTGATCAAATCCATCTCTGGCATATTGCAGAGCTGTCAGCCCTGGCGGCGCTCTTGTTGGGCGGTGTTGCGCTGGCATTGATACGGCGGCCACAGGAGAAGCCGCTGCTGGCGCAGTTCTTCCTGCTGAGTCTAATCATCCTGAGCATTGGCTTCATACCATTTGACATCGATGCCCTCGTCTCAGGTATTAACATCTCTATCCCTGCCTTTGGCCTTGGCAACATACCTTTAAACACCATAGGGTTTGCATTTTTGCTCCTGGCAGGTGTGTTTGTGTTAGCCTATCCTGATCGCCGCGCTCTACTGAGTTTCAAGCTCAAAGGTCGCATTAGCATAGCGCTGCTGCTGCTGACCCTGGTGTTTGCAGTGTTTCTTGATCCTGCAATCAACAAAGAAATCTACTATCAAATCGTTGGCATGGCTAATAGCGATGTGCATGCCCTGGAATTACACTGGATTGGCTCGGCACTGCTGATGATACTGCTGGTCGTGGCCGGCCTGATGGCCTCCACGAAGCGGCCCGGCTGGAAGATCCTGGGCTTTATCACCGGTGAGGTCTACTTCTTCCTCGGCGTGATCACGATGATCGTACCGAACTACGCCGGCAGTTGGGGCGAAGCGAGTGGGCTGTTCACGATCTTCGGTGGGGTACTCTACATGCTGATCGTGCTGGCAGAGTCTGAAGGCACGAGCGAGAGCGTATCGAAATCTGTGCCTGAGCCTGAGATCAAGTCCGAGATTCTGCCGGAGAACGAGATAGGAGCACCAGCAGTACCTGAACCAGTTATCACTCCTGCGGACCTGTCTGCATCCGGGACACAGCAGGTAATCAATAGCGAAATGCGCATGACAGAGTCTTCAAGCCTGGCCCGGTAATAAGCAAAGTATCATGGAAGGATATAGAACTATGAAAGTCGTGATTTTCGGCGGCGCCGGTGGTACGGGTCGTGTGGTTGTCGAGCAAGCCCTTGAGAAGGGCTACGAAGTGACAGCTTTCGATCGCCACCCGCAGGCATTAACTATACAGCATCCCAAGCTTTCCATCGTCCAGGGTGACATCTTCGATCCAGCCCAGGTCGAGGCGGCAATCGTTGGACAGGATGTTGTGATCTGCGTGCTTGGCGTGAAGCCGGGCGTAACGATACCGGTTTGCTCGAAAGGGACAGAGAACATTGTTGCGGCAATGCAGAAAGTTGGGGTGAAACGCTTCATCTGCCAGTCAGCATACGTCGTGGCTGCGTTGGACGGCGAGTGGCGAGAAGCTCCCTGGATCTTGCCGCTCATTCTACCTTTCTTTCCAAAAATAAAAGCCGCGTTCGCAGACCATGTCATCCAGGAACGGATCACCCGCCAGAGCGGCCTCGACTGGATCATCGTGCGCCCGTCCAAGCTGACCGATGGCCCGCAAACAGGGCACTATAAAGCTGGTGTGCATCTTTCAATGGGCCTGAACGCGAAGATTTCGCGGGCTGATGTCGCCGATTTCCTGCTCAAGCAGGTGCATGATAACACCTACCTGCACCAGGTGGCGGGGCTGAAGTATTAAGCGTGTTAGGAATAAGAAACAAGGAGACTACTATGGAGAGCAAAGTCAAGTCAATGGGGCATGCTATGCACCCCATGCTCGTCGAATTCCCGCTCGGGCTGTTGATAACATCGGTGATTTTCGATATCGTACATTTGATCACAGGCAATGGATACTGGTCGGAAATTGCCTTCTGGATGATTACTGCCGGCTTGATCGGTGGGCTGCTCGCAGCTGCGGTCGGCACAATCGATTGGTTCGCGGTACCGTCGGGCACACGCGCCAAGTCGGTGGGTTTGTGGCATGGCGGGGGCAATCTTGTGATCCTCGCGCTGTTCATCGTAAGCTGGTCGATCCGCTTGCATACGCCGGGAAGCCCGTCCGTCATCGCCTATATTCTTTCTTTCCTCGGTGCAGCGTCTCTGGGTGTAACAGGCTGGCTCGGTGGAGAACTGGTCATGCGGCTGGGTATCGGTGTAGATGCGGGCGCAAATTTAAACGCCCCTAGCTCGCTCTCAGGATTGCCCGCTGGCCCCCTGGCCAGCGAAACCAGCGATCAGCCTGTGATTAGCTAACGAAAGCCGGGCCTCGCCCCACTCAGGGATGAAGGCAGTGGGGTCCGAGGAACCCGGCTACGGGCTGGAAAGTGATCAATGTGATGGTACCCACCATAAAGAGGGCCAGCGCGATCAGTGCCAGCAGCGATTGTATGCGGATACGCCATGCGCCTGTTTGCACATAGTCGTCGACGACCACGCGCAGGCCATTCATGCCATGTAAAAGTGCAAGCGTAAGCAGGAGCCAGTCATACACCCGCCAGTATGGATTGGCGTAGCGCCCCGCGACCAACTGGTAACTGGTACAGGCGACATCAGTGGTCACGTGGTTAATAAACAGGTGAATGATGACGAGGAAGATAAGCCCGATAGCAGTGATGCGCATGAAATACCAGGAAAAGGTTTCAAATCCACCACCTGCCGGGCGTGGGCCATATCCTGTCGAAAAACGCATAACGGTTCTCCTATTCACAGATCTCTACTAAATAAACCCATACGACTGCTACATGCCGGAGGCGGTGTTCCCTGTATTAAGGCCGAAGATCGGTCCAATCACAAAAAAAGCAATGGGAATGAAGCACACAATGGTAAGGGTCATCGCTGCCCAGAACATGCTTCGCTGGTAGCGCACAGCTTGTGGTACGAAGTCGATCAGCATGATGCGTATGCCGTTAAAAGCGTGATAGAAGACGGCCCCGATCAAGGCCAGGGAAATAATGCGCACAATGGGGGTACCGAACAGGGCGATACCCTGGTTATAGATGTTGGGACCAAAGCCCAGTAGAGAAATGTCCACGATATGGATGAGCAGGAACAGCAGGACACCCAGTCCTGTGATACGGTGGAACAGCCAGGCCAGCATACCGGATTGACCTTTGTACATGATTTTCCTCCATGATTTGATAGTTAAGTGAGAAGCCGTGTGGGATGGAGCGAGGGCGACCCTTCTCCTTTCGTCTTGCCTGAGCAGTAGGCTAGCTGCGCAGCAGCGTTGCTCCTTTCGTCTCGGCTGAGCGCGAAGCGCGCACTCCTTGCAGCTTGCCTGAGTGCGAAGCACTAGCTGCGCAGCAGCGTTGGCAAGCTGGCTATGTTCAGTTGCGCAGCAACGTTGCCGAGACGGATAAGTGCCAGGCAAGACGGATAGGTGCCAGCGGTCGCCCTTGAGTAGATCGCTTCTTCCCAGATTCGGGATGTCTCATAAATTTAATTATACTGGACGCTTGTGGAACGCGCAAACGCGCGTAGCCAATTCTAACCGGCAGGAATCATTACGTGGCCCTCGCCTGTCGGCGGCATATTAGGACCACTGCCCACCCAGCGGATGGCCGTGCCGATGGCGGTAACTTCCATCCATTCAGAGTTGTGCAGGAACTCAACCTTGATGTCAACGCCAATGACCCCGTCTGCCCCGAGTTGGTCCGCTTCGAATTGCATGCGGCTCAATGCCAGTTCACGTGCCTGGTACATTAACTCCGAGTATTCCTTCAGTTCGCCCTGGAAATTGCTCTTGATGCCTACTAGCCAGTTGCGCACGGCGCCCATCGAATAGATGCAGTTGCCTATAACCAGGCCCATCGGCTGGAAACCTTTATCAACAACCAGCCAGAACTCCTGGCCGCTCAGATCAGAGGTAAAGGCTCGCCCCCGGTAACCCGGTCTGATGTCCATAGCACCACGTGGATCAGCCATATGTCAGTTGCCTCGCTTTCTTACTCAAATGTAGAGAGATGCATGTCGATGGTTGTTAGCATAGGGGAGAAGCGGGGTAATGTCAATGGCGGGGGGTACCGGTTTTTGACAATAGAGGTAGAATAATGTAAAGTACAAGTGTTTCAATTAAGGAACAGGCGCAGTGTGAACTACCGCTGGGCTAAAGACTCAGCGCCCGCCCGTAAACAATATTTGCAGATGAAGAGCCAGTATCCCGATGCCGTCCTTTTTTACCAGGTCGGGGATTTCTACGAGACCTTTGATGAAGATGCTTTTATCGCCTCGCGCGAGCTACAGATTGTGCTGACGAGTCGCTCCTATGGCGAGGATGAGAGGGTGCCCCTGGCTGGCATACCATTGCATGCGCTGGAAAATTATGTGGGCAAGCTGATCCGGGGCGGCTACAAAGTGGCGATCTGCGACCAGGTGGGCGAGGTTGTCAAAGGACACCAGCCTGTTGAACGCGCGGTGACGCGTATCCTCACTGCGGGCACGCTTTCAGAGCCAAACCTGCTCCCGACGCGGCAGAACAATTACCTGGTGGCGATAGCGCCGGGACGTATGCAAACCGGGTTGGCAGCAGTGGATGTCAGCACAGGTGAATTTAGTGTCACCTGGTTTACCCTGGACGAGTTGCCCGCTGCCCTGGAAGCAGAATTACAGCGGCTGGTGCCCTCAGAATGCCTGCTCGTAGAGGGAAGCAGCGCGGATGCCTACCATTTCCCCTCTGAGACCGCGACCATCACTCGTTGCCCGCCCTATTTCTTTGAGCAAGAGGCAGCGCGAGCCAGGCTATGCCGGCTCTTTGGCGTACAATCGCTCGATGCTTATGGCTGCTCCCATGTTCCTCAAGCAGTTGCAGCGGCGGGCGCAATTGCTATGTATCTTGAAAAGATGAATGCCAGGCTGCTCTCGCTCTTGACGGGACTGCGCTCATATCGCACCACCAGTTTTATGGTGCTGGATGCGCATACGCAGCGCAATCTCGACCTGTTGCAGGGTACGCGCAGCGGCGCCGCACAGGGCAGTTTGCTGAGCGTCATGGATCGCACTATTACCCCTATGGGCGCGCGCCAACTGCGGCGAACGATCACCCAGCCGCTGCTCGACCTGGCGCAGCTCGAAGCTCGCCTGCAGAGCGTGGAAGAACTTTACGAAAGCCCCGCGATGCGCAGCCGCTTCACCATCTGTTTGCAAAGATTTGGCGACCTGGAGCGTGTCGCTGGCCGTATACGCCAGGGAACTGCCGTACCACGCGAGGTGTTAGCCCTGGGTGCATATCTCCTGGTGGTTCCGCAGTTATACGAACTGCTGCGGGGCTGCGATTCTCCCCTCTTGCTAGAACTCGCAGACCGGCTTGATACCTGCCCACCGGTAATAGAATTGATAGATCGGGCGCTCACTCGCACGGGTGAAGAGGACGAGCAGGAGAATGACGGGCGTCTAATCCGCGCAGGCTTTCGCGCCGAGCTAGATGAACTCATTGCTTCTATTCGCGATTCGCGCCGCTGGATTGCCTCTTTAGAGGCTCACGAGCGCGAACGTACCGGTATCAACAAGCTGCTCAAAGTAGGCTATAACAAAGTCTTTGGCTACTACATCGAGGTCAGCAACAGCAAACTGGGCCAAGTTCCGGCTGATTATATACGCAAACAGACGCTCGTCAATGCGGAGCGCTATATTACTCCCGATCTCAAAGAGCACGAAGCACGCATCTTGAGCGCGGAGGAACGTATCGAGGAGATGGAGCGTAGTATCTACGCCGACGTGTTACGCCAGTTGAGCGTCTACTATTCGCAGTTGATGGCAACGGCTTCGGCTATGGCCCACGTCGATGTACTGCTGAGTTTCGCGGAAGTGGCGGCGCATCAAGGCTATGTGCGCCCGGTGCTGCAGCAGGAGAGCAGCATCGAGATTAGCGGCGGGCGGCACCCGGTTGTCGAATATACACTGGATGGGGATGTCTTCATCCCCAATGATACACAGCTCGAGGCGGATACTGAGCACGGGGCGCGTATTCTCCTGCTGACCGGACCAAACATGGCGGGTAAGTCAACCTACCTGCGCCAGGTCGCACTAATCACGCTCTTAGCGCAGATTGGCAGCTTTGTGCCGGCCCGCAGTGCGCGCATCGGGCTGGTGGACCGCATTTTTACCCGCGTCGGCGCTGAGGATGACATTGCGTCCGGTAAAAGCACATTCATGGTGGAGATGGAGGAAACTGCCGCTATCCTGCATCATGCCACGCGGCATAGCTTGATTGTCCTGGATGAGATCGGCAGGGGCACGAGCACGTACGATGGCCTGGCGATTGCGCGGGCTGTTGTCGAGCACCTGCATAACCTCACGGCAGCCCGGACGCTCTTCGCCACTCACTACCACGAACTGGCATCGATGGCGGAGGAACTGCCGCACCTGCGCGTGTATACGATGGCCATCAGCGAAGATGAACAGGGCGAGATCGTTTTCCTGCATCGCGTGACGCCGGGTTCTCTCGGGCGCAGCTATGGCATCCATGTAGCAAAGATGGCCGGCATGCCCCTGAGCATCGTCCGACGCGCCGGAGAAGTCCTCAAAGGCCTCGAAGCCGCGAAGGACGGCAAAGGAACCGACGTTCTGGTAGCTCACAATGGACAGGTCTATAGCAGGTCGCTGGTCGCAGATGCAAATGGCAGGTACGACGTAGAGGCGCAATTTAGAGTATATGAATGGCAAAGCGAAGAAGCTCGTCTGGCCGCTCAAAGACTGGAACAGGCTGATCTGGATTCCATCGATGTATGCGCGATCACGCCGCTCGATGCGCTGAATCTGATGTTTTTGCTGCAGAGGAAAAGAAGGTCGCACCTGCTGTTATCCAACGGAGACACATCTTAATGCCAACAACGCAGACTGCACGCACCCCCATTCTTACCCTCCCGCCTGACGTAGCGGAACGTATCGCTGCTGGTGAGGTGATTGAACGTCCCGTCTCAGTCGTTAAGGAACTGGTGGAGAATGCCATTGATGCGGACGCGCATGAAATACGTGTAGAGATACGCGGCGGTGGACTGCGCCTGATCCGCGTCACGGATGATGGCTATGGTATCCCCGAAGACGAACTGGAACGAGCCTGCGCACGCCACAGCACGAGCAAAATCAGCAGCGTCGAAGACCTCAGTCACCTGCACACGTTGGGGTTTCGGGGGGAAGCCCTGGCCAGCATCGCAACCGTATCAGAGCTGACACTACTCAGTCAGGCCATCGAAACCGAGGAGATGGGCAAGGAACACGCAGCAACCTTGATGACTTTCCGCAACGGTGAGGTCACGCAACGGGCGCGCAGGGCGCGTTTGCATGGTACAACTGTCACTGTGCGCGACCTGTTTTACAATGTGCCCGCTCGCCTCAAGTTCATGCGCGATCCGCGCACCGAGGGCGGGCATATCACGCAATTGATGCGGCGTTTTGCCGTTGGCTATCCAGGAATACGCTTTCATCTCACCATCGAAGAGCGCCAGGTCTTACAAACGAGCGGTACGGGCAACCTGGCTACGACGCTGGCTGAACTCTATCACCTGCCCCTGGCTGAGATGCTCAATGCGCTCTCTTTTCGCTCTTCTGAAGAAGGCGGCGCGCAATCCTTTGAGTTGAACGGCTATATAGGTAACAGGGCTTTAGCCCAGGCCAGCCGGCAGCATATAACGCTCTTCATCAATGGGCGGCTGGTGCAGTCGCGCCCATTGCAAAATGCGCTGGAGGCGGGCTATGCTGGACTCTTGCCAAAGGGAAAGCATCCACTGCTGGTGCTGCGCATCGATCTGCCGGCTGAGGAGTTAGATGCCAACGTTCACCCGGCTAAGACCGAGGTCAAGCTGGCACGAGAAGCCGGTGTAGCGGCGGCGGTGACAAAAACGATACGCGCGGTGCTGGAACGCAGCCCAGCCTTACCTGAGGATATGCAATTGCCCGGCCCTGCGCTTGTCTACCAGCGGCGCCTG
>Ga0207646_10000619_pt1 | contig 46141 bp, 46 predicted proteins | sample KBSK5502metaG_FD_184343 | JGI IMG/M metagenome (GOLD analysis project Ga0207646, IMG submission 184343) | Corn, switchgrass and miscanthus rhizosphere microbial communities from Kellogg Biological Station, Michigan, USA - KBS K5-50-2 metaG... | ecosystem: Host-associated > Plants > Roots >...
AGCTGGTTTACTGCATCAGCCGGCGGCCCGGGATGACGGTCGAGGACTTCTCCCGGTATTGGCGCGAGGTGCACGGTCCGATCGGACGGCGGATCCCCGGGTTGCGGCGTCTCGTCCAAAGCCACCCAGTGCCGCAACCCGCCGACATGGGCCCTCCGGCTTTTGATGGAATGGCCGAGCTTTGGTTCGATGACCTCTCGGCGCTCGAGGCGGCACGTCGGTCGCCTGAATGGCGGGCGTCGACCGAGGACGAGGCGAATTTCGTCGACAAAAGTCGGGCCGCGGTCTTCGTCACCGAAGAGCGAGAGATCCCCAGCTAACGTCGAGGGCGAACCCGACGGCCGTCGTGCGAGCGTAGCCCTATATTCATCGCGATGGTCGCCCGGTCGGGGGAGCTTGTGCATGCGCGCATCACCTGGGCGCGCTACTATGCCGCGCCCGACGTCGCCCTACGCGATGTCGAGTTGTCCATCAATCCGGGCGAGTTCGTGGTCATCACCGGCCCGGCGGCCAGCGGCAAGTCGACCCTCTGCTATTGCTTGACCGGGGTCATTCCCCATTCGATCAGCGCGGAACTGGAGGGTGACGTCGTGGTGGCCGGCCACCGACTGCGGGATCTGCGGCTCCCCGAGGTTGCGCCCCTGCTGGGATTCGTGATGCAGGCCCCGGAGAACCAGCTGTTCAATCTCTCGGTCCGGGAGGACGTCAGTTTCGGCCCGGAGAATCTCTGCCTGGCGCTCGAGGACATTCAGCAGCGTGTCATCACCTCGCTTCGCTTCACCGGGATGACCGAGTACGTCGAACGGCAATCCGATCAGCTCTCTGGTGGTGAGGCCCAGCGTGTTGTGTTGAGCTGCCTGCTGGCGCTCGGGGCACCGCTCCTCGTGCTCGATCAGCCGGCCGCCGAACTGGACCCCGAGGGCCGCCGCCAGGTTTACGCGAATCTCCACCGCCTGAACTCGGAAGGGAAGACGATCGTGGTGGTCGAGGATCGCCTCGGTGACGTAGCCGGGTTCGCGAGCCGGATCGTCTTGATGCAGGCGGGTACCGTGGTTGCGGACGAGCCGATCCGCGAGTTCTTCGCTCGGACCGACCTCGAGAGTTTCGGCGTCCGCGTACCTGACACCGTCTTGCTGCACCACTATCTAAAGGAGCGCGGACTCAATTCGGAGGTCGTTCCCCTGACCGTTGAGGAGGTGGTGGAGGGGCTGGTCGGGATGGAGCAGCCCGCCGCGCAGAAGGCAACAGTTCCCGAAGCGGCCACCGGCCCGGCTACGAGCCCGCTGATCGCCATCTCGCACCTCTCGTACCGCTATCCCAACGGTACTCGGGCGCTCGAGGACGTGAGCCTGAGCTGCGACCGTGCAGAATTTCTCGCCATCATCGGCGAGAACGGCGCCGGCAAGACGACGCTCGCGAAGCACCTGATCGGCCTTTTGCCGCCGGCGCCAGGCACCGTTCTGGTGGCCGGAAACGATATCGCCGGGCTCAGCGTGGCCCAGGCGTCACGGCTGGTTGGGTACCTTTTCCAGGATCCCGACTACCAGATCTTCAACGGATCGGTCTTCGACGAAGTCGCCTTCGGCCTGCGTGCCCGAAGGCTGCCCAGAGCGGAAGTAGAGAAGAAGGTCGTGGTGGCGTTGCGCCGGCTAAAGCTCGACCACCTTCGGGGTGAGCACCCATACACGCTCAGCCGCGGCCAGCGCCAGCGGCTGGCGTTGGCGTCGACCTGGGTGCTGCAGCCCCCCATCCTGCTGGTCGACGAGCCCTCCACCGGTCTGGACTACCGGGAGGCGGCCGACCTGATGGGCGTCCTGGAAGAGTTCAGAGCGGGGGGAGGAACCGTCCTCATCATTACGCATGACTTGGAACTGGTTTTCGAGTACGCTCACCGCGTGGTGGTGATGCGCGACGGTACCGTCCGGCTCGACCTGCCCACCGCCAGGGTGCAGGAGCGCTTCGATGAGGTGTCGGCCGCCGGGGTGCACCTACCCCAGTTCATGCACCTGGTGAACGCGCTGACCCTGCCACCCAGCATCAACGGCGTGGCGACCTTGGGGGAGGCCGTGCTGGCCGGGTTGAGGAGGTGATGGCCGGCGGCTAGCAGCCAACCGCCCATTGCGACCGAGCTTATAGAGGGAAGGTGAATTACATGTCCGTAAAAACCGGCACGCTTCAAGGGGTGGTCGGCGAAGAGCAGCCGCTCAGCCGCTACCAGCTGCAAATCTTCCGTTTCGACGCCAAGGCGCTGGTCGCCGGCGTCATCCTCGGCGTCGTGATGACGATCATCAACGCCGGCATCCTCGAGCGGGTCGATACCGCGCTGACGGGCGGAACCTGGTTCCCACTCGCCGGCGGGACCCATTCGACGCTCTCCGTCATCTCCGGTCTGTTCTTCCGCTTACCGGCCGGCTGGATCACGGGCGAGACGAACGCGCTCTTCGCGGTCATTACCGGTAGCACTCCAGTGTCGTGGGCCTTCTTGATCAACAACGCCATCTATCCCGTCATCGTGGTCCTCGTTTCGCGGGTTCTCAGCATGAAGAAGTGGTATCACTTCGCCGTCCTGCTGGTCCCCGCCATCCTGATCGGCTACTCGCCCATGATTCCCGCTACCTACAGCGTCTTCCACCTGACCTGGGGGCTGGCCTTCAAGTTTCAGCTGCTGACCGATGCCGCCGCGTTCCTGATCGCGACCATACTGGCGTACCTTATTGCGCAAGCGATCGCACGTTCGAGAGTTGCCGACTGATCCGTGCCCGTTCTGACGACCTACGCGTATCGCAATTCGTTCGTCTTTCGACTTGATCCGCGCGTCAAGGTAGCCTGGTTGGGGGTGATGCTCCTGCTGAGTATCACCACCAGCCGGCCCGCCCTGCTGGCGGCCTATCTACTCCTGATCCTGGCGACCGCCGCCGTGGCCGGGGTTCCCTTCATCCATCTCTGGCCGACCGCCCGGGCCATGCTCTCGGTGGCGGTGGTCATCGTTTTCATACAGCTCTTCCTCCATCCGGGCCCGCATCCCTTGCTACAGGTCGGCGGCATTCGCCTCTATCGCGAAGGGTTTCCGATTGGGGTCGAAGTCGCCCTGCGGATCTACTGCATCGTGCTCGCCTCGCTGCTGACCTTCATCTGGATGGATCCAACCGCGCTGACCCTGCTGCTGCTCAAGACCGGGCTCAACTATCGCTACGCCATGCTGGTCTCACTGTCACTGCGGACCTTTCCGCTGCTCGAGCGCGAGCTCGGCAAGATCTACGACAGCCAGCAGGCGCGCGGAATGGAGCTGCGCGGCACCCTCCGGAAATTGGTCCGCCTGCTGCCGGTGATGATGCCCTTTGTCCTCAGGGCGTTACGTCGGGCGAATGAGATCGCGGTGTCGATGGAATTGCGCGGTTTCGGGTACCGCAGGCAGCGGACCTGGCAGCGCAGCATCGCGCTGGCCTCCTGGGATCGGATCGTCCTCACGGGCCTGACCGTCGTCATCGTCGCCTACGCGGGCTTGCGGGTCACCCAACCGGGCTGGTTCGTCTGACGCCGGTGGCACCTGTTCGACTCCGCGTGGCGGTCGGCATCGGCCTCGCGCTGCTGGGACTCTTCGGCGCGCTGACCGGCATCTTCTTTACCGGGATGACGCCGGACGGCCGGCTGGCTCAATTGTCCGCCGGTCGAATCCTGCCGAGCGCGGTCCTGTTGGTCGGGGGCGTGCTGATCGCGGCGACGGGCCGTCGCCCACGATAAGTCAGGCAGCCCCGACGCGGACCTGTCGTGGAACGGACGCGTTATTGGCGTAGCCCAGGGCGTTCCAGACCGGTTTCAGCGGCTGCTGCGCCCCGCTGGAATCAGTGGCGCGCGTCAGCAAGGTCGCGGGTCCCGATCGGCGCGGCATCCACGTGGCCTCCCACCGGGACCAGGTATAGGGACGCGGCGTCCCAAGCAACGTCGCCTTGCGCCATGTGGCGCCGCCGTCGTCGCTAAGCTCCACGAGGGTTACACGACTGGCGCCGGTCCAGGCGACGCCGCGGACCACCTGCGGTGTCGGCAGCACTGATGCCCCGTCGGCCGGCTCGAGAATCAGCGCGCGAACCTGCATCGCCCGCACCGGGCGCTCACCGATCACATACCGCTCGACCTGGAAGTGGCCCCGAAACGGAGTGCGGCTGACTTCGACGCTTGCGAGCCACTTTACGGCCGCCATGCCGTACCAGCCCGCGACCAGCAGGCGGAACGGCGCCCCGTGCTCTCGCGTGAGTGGCTCGTCATTCATCGTGTCGACGATCAGCACGTCGTCGTCCAGCGCGTCTTCGATCGGTAGGGATCGAACGAAACCGTCGGCGCCGCTAAAGAGGACCTCGACGGCCTCACGGGATACCTCGGCCTGGGCGAGGACGGCCGACAGCTGAATACCCTCCCACGCGGCGGTACTGACCGCGCCGAGGCGCCACGGCTCCCCGGGCACCGGCGGGTTCATGAAGGCGCGTCCGTTGCCGGCGCACTCAAGCGTCGCCGTCAGCCGGCGTCGAGGCAGTCGGCGGAGATCCTCGGCTGCAAGGCTGAGCGGCCGTTTGACCGCGCCGCCAACCGTGAGGTGGGTCGCGGGCGGCGGAATCGGAAAGTTGTTCCGAATGTAGAAGGCGGAGAGCGGCGTCAGCCCGCCGTCCTGTAACTCGAGCGAACTCTCGGCGCATAGCGGCTCGGACCGGACAACCAGAAGCTGAGATGCGGGAGTCATCGCGTACAACACCTATCACAATCGCAGGAGTCCATGATCGGCTTCGATATGCTTCCGAAAAGGGTGCCGAAGAAGCAGGCATTTGGGGACGCCGTGCGTGTAGTCGTAAGCGATCTCCGGCGTGGGGAGGTCGTCAGCTACGGCGAAGTCGCGCGCCGAGCCGGCTACCCGCGAGCTGCCCGAGCTGTCGGCAACGTCCTAGCCCGAGGCACGGGTCTTCCCTGGTGGCGCGTGGTTCGTGCTTCAGGCGAGCTGGCCGCACATGGCCGAGTGGAGCAGGAGCGCCGGCTGCGCCGGGAGGGGGTTTCCGTTCGGGAGGGCGCTGTCAAGTCCGAGATAGGCTCAAGAAAGCCAGGAGTCGGGCGCCCGCCTTAACACCGGTTAACTGAACGTTGACTTGGAGCAGCACGGGCGATATCGTGGTTGGGAATCAACCCACAAGGGAGGGAAGGCTTGACCAGGTTCCAGCGTCTACGGCCGTTCAGCGCGTCTCGAGGAGCCAGGCGATCATCGCGGGTCCTCGTTGTTGTGGCCGCTATCGCGGCGGCATTCAGTTCCGTCAGCGCGTACGGGGCGCCGACCGCAGCGCCCAACATCCGCGTAACCAATGACCAAACCGGCAGCTATATGAGCGCCGATCAGCTGGCGGGTGGCACCTATAGCGACGTTGTCCTCCAGCGGTGCGGGCATGACCGCCGGATGCAGAACGAGCCGACGATCGCGCTCGATCCGCGCAACCCGAGTGTCCGGACCTCCGGAAGTAACGACTACTGTACGGTGCCGACGGCCGGCGACGCGTGGCCGGGGTTTTACCGCACTGCCGACGGTGGGACGACATGGGTCGACAGCCTGCTGCCGGGTTACAACGGCGACACCTCAACCCAGGGAACCTCCTCGCCGGTCCACAGCATGGTCCTGGGCGGCGCTCACGCGGGCGGCGATCCGGTCCAGGCCTGGGACATGCACGGGAACGCGTTCTTCATGGGCAACAACTTCAACCGCGGCATTCCAGATGGGAACTCGTTCACCACCAGGGACAACACCGGCGATGTCTGGGTGGCGACGTACTCGCAGCTGACGGCCGGCAATACCCTGACGGATGGCCAGAAGTACGTGCGCACCGTCATCCTGGCTACGAACACGTTTGGCAGCGGTTCGTTCAATGACAAGACTGGCATCAACGTGGACCAGACGCGCGGCGCACACGACGGCAACATCTACGCCGCCTGGTCGGATTTCCACGGCTTCGGCTGCAACGAAATCCTGCTCTCGCGTTCGACCGATCATGGCGCCACCTTCAGCGCGCCGATGAAGATCAGCAGCAGCCTCTGTAACAACCAGGGGCCGAACATCGCCATTGCCTCCAACGGCGCTGTCTACGTTTCGTGGCAGGCCAACGGCGGCGGTTCCTTTAGCAACGGCGCGCTGAACGCCAATGGCGCGGCCTTCGTCAAGTCGACGGACGGCGGCCAAACCTTCACTATCGCGCGCTTGGCTTTCAACTACCTTCCGTTCAGCTCAGATAGCTTCTCGGGCAACGGTGCCCGCGACTGCGGCGATGGCCCCTTCAGCTGCCCGAGCGGGCAGACCTTCCCGCGTTTCGATCTCGCGCAACCGAGCTTGACCGTCGACGGAACTGACGTCGATATGGCGATGCAGGTCCGGCTCGCCTCCGGGCAGGGCCAAATCCAGTTCTCGAAGTCGACCGACGGCGGCGCGACCTGGAGCGCGAGAAAAGCGATTGACCCGCACCCCGGCGACGGGCACCAATTCTTCCCCTGGATCGCCGCCTCGGGTGGGACCATCAACGCCGTCTACTACGACAGCGTCGGCGACCCGAACTATGCGCCAACCCGCGCGCCGTGCAACAGCGCGACCGGCGCCGGCAGTGCCTGCCTGAACGTTCGCTACGCGGTGTCGAGCGACGGCGGCATGACCTGGACGAGCACCCAGGCGACGGACATGCCGACCAACCCGAACTACGAGCAGTTCGGCGGCCGGAGGATCCCGTTCTTCGGTGACTACATCATGGTTGGAGCGGTGGGCTCAACCGTGGCCGCGGTCTGGACGGACTCGCGCAATGTCGTTGCAGCGGCCGATCCAACGGGCGACAAGGACAATGACGACGTCGCGGGTGACCCGGAAACCGGCGGATCCTGCAAGTCGTCGTTTAGCACGTGCTTCGACGGAACCGGCGGGCTCGACCAGAACATCTACACCGCCAACCTCTCGCACTAACGCTCCTGACGACCAGCCGAGGGCCGCGCCACAAGGCGCGGCCCTCGTTGGTCACGCCGAGGTCTTCGCTCCCATGGATCGCAAGTCGTCAGAGATGAGCGAGTCGATGACTTCGCGGACACCGGCGCCATTTTCTCCTCGCGTTACCTGGTCGGCGCGCGCCTTGAGCGAATCGAGGGCATTCGCCACGGCGACACCCAGGCCGCACATCGCCAGAAAGGCTTCGTCGTTTTCGGCGTCGCCAATACCGACCACGCCCTGGGGCGAAATGCCTAGCTCCCCGAGCGCCGCGCTCAGTCCGGTCGCCTTGTCGACCGAGGCGGGCAATACCATCACCGAGCCTTTGTTCAAGATCACCTCCAGGTCGAGGCCCAGCTCGTCGATCACGTCCTGGACGACGCGTTCATTTGGCTCCTCGGTCGCCACGAAAACCTGGCCAACCGTCAAGGGCTGAACGCCGTTCCGCCGGAGTTCCTCGACGAACGCCGCGGGCGGGGGCTGGCTCAGCACGCGAGTCTCTTGCGATTGCGGTCGGTACACGAGTGGCCCGTTCTCCGCGACCACGCGATCGAAGATCGCAACCTCCGGGAAGACCTGGATCAGGTCCTCGACCCGCCGACCGGTCACCAGGATCAGCTTGCGGCCGGTGGCTGCGAGCCGGCGCAGCGCCTCGATCGTCTCTGGTGCAACGGTGCCCTGGGACGCCAGGGTGCCGTCGTAGTCCGCCGCGAGGGCGAGGTAGCGCAACCTAGATGCGCTTGGGTCCAAGGCCCACCGCGAGGATGATGCGGATCGGGCGATCGTGCCGAAGGTAGTCCCACGCCCATGCCGCGAGCGCGCTGATCCGGTTGCGGAAGCCGATCAGGTAATAAATGTGGACGAAGAGCCAGGTCAGCCATCCTAGGAATCCGGTGAATTCCAATCCGCCGGGGAGATGGGTGATGCCGGCATTGCGGCCGATCGTCGCCATGGTGCCCTTGTCGACGTAATGGAACGGCTGACGCGCACTCTGGAGGCCGCGGACCTCGTCAACGATGGTGCTCGCGACGTAGCGTCCCGCCTGCATCGCGGGCGGCGAGAGCATAGGCAACTCGCGGTCGGCGACGCGCGGTGAGGCCGCGTCGCCGATGGCGAACGCGCCGGTTGAGCCGGGGATCCGGAGCCACTCGTCCACCTGGATGCGCGCGTTCCGAAACCGGGGGACGGGGGACTCGCCGATCGGGTCGTTTGGCCGGACGCCCGCCGACCAGATGATCGTGGCGCTGGCGATCGCCGTTCCGTCGGAGAGCGTCACCGAATGGCCGTTGGCCGTCTTGACGAGCGAGCCCGTCCGGACCTCAACGTTCCGCCTGGTCAGGACCCGCTGTGCGTAGCGGCCGAGGCGAACCGAAAAGGCATTGAGGAGACGGTCGGTGCCCTCCACGAGGATGATTCGGATTTCGGAGAGCGAGATCCGGTGATAGTCCTTGCCGGCGACGATGCTCATCAACTCGCTGAGCGCTCCCGAAGATTCGACGCCGGTCGGGCCGCCGCCGACGACGACGAACGTAAGCAGGGGACGGCGCGCCTCCGGATCGGGCTCGGCATCGGCGCGCTCCAGGCAAGTCAGCACCTGGTTGCGTAGCCGAGTCGCGTCCTCGAGCGACTTCAGCCCGAACGACACCCGGGCCACGTCCTGGTTGCCGAAGTAGTTGTCCGTGCTGCCGGTCGCCAGGACCAGGTAGTCGTAGGCAAGCGGCGGCGCGCCGTCGAGCCGCACCAGCTTGTTCGCCAACTCGACGCGGGTCACAGTTGCCTGCCGAAATCGAACGTTGGTCGAGTGGCGAAAAATCGTGCGCAGGGGATAGGCGATGTCGCTCGGATTCAAGAGCCCGGTGGCCACCTGGTAGAGCAGCGGCGTGAAGAGGTGGTAGTTGTGCTGATCCAGCAGGACCACCTCGACCGGCTCCCGGTCGAGCTTTCGCGCGCAGGCGAGCCCGCCGAACCCGGCGCCCACGATGACCACGCGCCGGCGGCCCCCACCCTGACCCTCCCCCGCAAGCGGGGGAGGGGAATATCCGTCAGCCACCGTGACCCTCCCCACAAGCGGGAGAGGGGAGTATCCGTCAGCCACCGGGACCCTCCATCGCGAGAGGGTAATAACCGTCAGACATCGGTGACGATGCGAAGATGCGCATGCGCCTCGCGCAAGGCTGCCTCGACGGCGGCGGGCGAGTCGGCCCGCGCGAACATGAAGCCGAGATAGCGGTCACCCTCCGGCAGCGGCACGAGCTGCTCTCCGGGCGGGATGGTGATGACCAGCCCGTCAACCCCGGCTACCTGCCGTGCCTCCCGTTGTCCGGCGACGGCTTTCAGCCGTCCGTCAGTTGGAATCGGCAGCATCATCACACCGGCGGCGCGCTCCTCGCGGACGTGGGCGGGCATCGGGAGGCCGGCGGCATGTCGCAGGATCAGCTCCTCGAGCGAGATGCCCGATCCGAACCGCAGGGTGCGCGAGCAGAGACCGCCGATCGATCGCGCCGCCAGCTCCAGCATCCAGATGCCGCGGTCGTTGATGCGCAGCTCGGCGTGGATCGGGCCGTCCGTCAATCCGAGCGCTCGTGCCGCTCGCGCCGTCGTGTCGCGAATTTCCGCCTGGCGGTCGATCGATAGCCGGGACGGGGTGACGTAAATCGTCTCCTCGAAGAAGGGCCCGTTGAGTGGGTCCGGCTTGTCGAAGATCGCCAGCAGGTCCAGCTCGCCAACCCGGAGCAACGCTTCGACGGCCACCTCGTCGCCCTCGATGAAATCTTCGACCAGGACGGCTGGCCGCCCTCCGTCCGGCTGGCACGCTGTGACAATCGCTCTGACGCGGGCAAGAACATCGGGGAAGCTCTCGACGTCGTCGGCCTTCACCACGCCCTGACTACCCGACAGATCGAGCGGCTTGACCACGCAGGGAAAGCGCACGGTGGTCGCCACGCCCGCGGGATCTTCGTCGACCTCTACCGTACGAAAGCCTGGCGTCAGCAACCCGGCCGCTTGAAAGTGTTGACGCATGCGCGCCTTATCACGGGCCGCCTCGACGGCATCGACCGGATTGTGCGCGAGGCCAAGAGCTTGGGCGGCCGACGCTGCCAGCAAGGTCCCGGTGTCATCGACGGCAACCACGGCGTTCAGCGGATGGTCCTTGGCGAAGGCGACGATTCGCTGCGTCGAGCGCTCGATGTCGTGAAAGTCGAGCCGCAGCTGGCGGTCCTCCATCAACTTGGCAAGGGCCGAGCGGTGTTCCGAGCCAACCACGACCTCGACGCCCAGCCTGGACGCCGCTTCCATGAAGTCGTGGGTGCGGTAGGTGCGGCTCGGGATCAGTAGAAGGACGCGTGCCATCACCGATAAGTTGACCACGAATACAATGACGGCAATGCCGCCAGCCATCACGGTGACGCCGGCCGCCAAGGCAAAGATCGAGGCCGTCCGCGCGAAGAGTGGTCACTCCGACGCGTGCCTTCGGATTGCCATTGCGGGTCGGCGGGGCGGGCAATTCGTCTACGAGCTGGACCTCGTCGCCCGGGAAGACGCGCCCGTCACCGACATCAGGATCGAGATGGCGGACCTGGGGCTGTTGGTCGAGCCGGGCAGTGCCGGCAATCTCGAGGGAGCCGTGATCGACCTTGACCCCTCGGCACTGGGCGGCGCGCTTCGAATCGATAATCCAAACGAAGGCTGGCGCGACCCGGTCGCGGCTCGCATCCAGGAAGTGCTCGACCGGCAGATCAATCCATCGGTCGCGGCCCACGGCGGCTTCGTCGACTTGCTCGAAGTGCGCGGCGGCTCTGCCTACGTGCAGCTGGGCGGCGGTTGCCAGGGTTGCGCGCAGGTCGACGTCACCCTTCGCCAGGGCATCGAAGTGGCGATCAAAGCCGCCGTCCCGCAGATCGTCGAGGTGATCGACGTCACCGACCACGCCGCGGGCACCAACCCGTACTTCCAGCCGGCAAAGAAAGCGTCGTAGGCCCCCACCCTGCCCTCCCCCACAGGGGGAGGGAAATGGACGACCCTACCCTCAGAGGGGGAAATGTACGACCCCTCAGCAGGGGAGGGAAATTTGAAGCGTCAGATCGCGGCGATCCGGCGCAGCCGCATCCGCGGACCGAAGCGCGGCGCCTGGATGCCGCCCAGCGTCAGCAAACGAATGACGCGAGCCCGATGTCCGCGATATGGCTCGAGCAATTCCAGCATCCGGGCCTCGGTGCCGCGCGCTTCGCCGGCGAGCGCCCAGGCGACCTGGTGTGGCAAGTGGTAATCGCCGAGCGACACCACGTCGCGATCGCCATAAGCGACCGCCGACACTTCGGCTGCCGACCACGGCCCGATGCCGGGCAAGGTCATCAGCAGCCGTCGGGCTTCGGCGGGTTCCAGCGCGGTGGTCGCCTCGAGGCGCCCAGCCCGACTCGCGGCCAACTGAATGACGGCGAACCGCCGGCGCTCGATGCCGAACCGGTGCACTGCCCAGTACGGTGTGGACGTTACGCGCTGCGGTGAGGGCGGCACCATCAAGCCGGCCTCTCCAGGTGCCCGCTCGCCAAGCGAGTGCACCAGCCGGGCATATGAGGCATAGGCTTCGGCGCCTGGCACCTTCTGCTCGAGGATTGTCGGCAGCATCGATTCAAACACCAGGCCGGTCCGGCCGAGGCGCAGCCCGGCATGATGGCGGTGCAGGTCCCAGAGCAGGCGGCTCGCCGGCTTGAAGCTTTCCGGCCGGTCATCGAACCCCAGCAGCGATGGGACCTGACTGATGAGCCAACTCGCTCCCGTGCCCCATGCGTCAGCGACCAGCCGGCTATCGGCATGCTGCAGCCGCACCGTGCCCGGGCCATCGGGGGTTCGGGCCGCCCGCCAAAGGCCGTCGGGCCCGAAGCGGATGGTGGGGTCCGAAGGGCCGCGCCGCAGCGGGCCGAGCGTCAGCTCAAGGTCGAGCGGAAAGGGGAGAGGCAGGGTCGCGCTGGCGTCGGGCGTCACAGGGCAACCTTAACGCGGAACGTTGAGCCTCGGTGCGTGCCTGGAATCGCGCTCGGTATCATCCAGTCAGCTAATAGAAGCGGCGGCAGGCCTGAGGAGACCACCCATTCTGAAGCTTGGCTCGAAAGCGAAAGCGATCGGCACGCCCGTGGCCTGCCCTGCCTGCCGCCACCCGAACCTCCGCATCAACATCTGGTGCGAGCGTTGCCGGATGCCGCTGGATTGGAATCGACCGACGCCTATCCCCGCGAGCGCTCCGCCGGCGCCGTCGCCGGTTGTTCCTGCCCCCACGCTCAGGCCGGCCAGGCTGACCATGCCGGCGGGCGCACGGCGTCGGCGCCGCATGCCGAAGCTGAGAGTGCCGCGCCCGGCGGTGCCCCGGGTGCCGCGGATCGCGCTCGTCGTCGTGGCGATCCTGGCCGTGCTGCTCATCGTGCCGCTTGCGTACGTCGTGCTGCCCGCAGGTCGTGCCGCAGTAGATCGCCGTAATGCAGCGATTCAGCTCGCATTGACGAGTGGCGCAACGGCCGGTGAGACGCCACAAGCGGCAGCCATCCCAGGGGTCGAGGCTAAGACCCATTTGCCGTATCAGACCGGCAAGTGCGCCACCAATTCGCCTTGCTTGACGGTCGCGAGCGAAACGATCGGGAAGGATGCGGCGGCGGTGGTGTTTTCGACTGCCAGTTCGGCTGGGCGGCAGTGCGTCGGTTACGTCTATCGGAGCGACGGGCGCTGGCATTTTCGCGACGCGGTGTGCGGCCTACCCGAACAATTGAGTCCGCTAATCGGTCATGACGCCACGGTTCATTTGCCGGCCAATTGCGCCAACGTCCGCGCGTTGCCCAGTCTTAAGGCCCATGTGGTCGCTTGCCTCAACGCAGGCACGAAAGTCCACATCGACGGCGGCCCGACGTATGCGGACGACCACCTCTGGTGGCACGAGCAGCAGGGCTGGATCACGCACGATTTCCTGACGGGGCCGTAGACTCCACCCTGCCGACCCCCAAAGGGGAAGGGAATTTTTAGCTAGTCGTGCTCTTGCGGCGCCTGGGAGCGCAGACGCTTGACCATTTCCAGCAGCATCTTGTACGAGATGGCGGCGTTGTCCATCAGTAGGGGCTTGATCTCCCACGAGATCAGGGTCAAGCAGACGGTGTCCGTGTCGGCCTTGACGTCGGCGGTTCTGGGGCCGCCGTCGAGCACCGAAATCTCACCGAAGAACTGACCCGGTCCCATCGACGCGACCTTCTGGCCGTCGCGGACCACGGACACGTTCCCCTCCTTGATGATGTAAAGGCCGTGCCCGCTGGCGCCTGATTTCACGATGGTGGCGCCGGCCTCATAGCGCTGCTCTTTGGCGAGTTTCGCAAGCAGCTCCAATTCTTTGCGGTCGAGGCCGGCGAAGATTGGGACCCGTCGCAGCGACTCGGTTGGATCGGTCTTGACAGCCATCGATTCCCTCCTGCGTTCTGGCGCGACCCTACGATACCTCACCGAGTGGCGACGCGCCGTACCCCCACCCCGACCCTCCCCGAGGGAGAGGGTGAATTACCGGGTCAGGCGCCGAGGTGCGCGGCCTGGAACTGGTTGCGAAGTCTCCAGATGCCATTGACGTAGGTCTGGCTGGTGGGGTAGATGCCATGGCGCCTGACGCCGGCCAGGCCCTGGTAGTAGGCGGCGAGGACAAGCCGTGGATCGTGCAGCTGGTCGAGGTAGGACCGCAGCAGTGCGGCTCCCAGCTCCGCGTTGTCGACCGGATTGTTGAGGTTGACGGCCCGATGAAGGAGGGACGGTCCAGCCCAGGCGGCGGTATAGGGCTCGACCTGCATCAGGCCGACCGCGCCGGTACCCGAGCGGGCGGACTGGTTCCAGCCGCTCTCCCAGTAGGAGACGGCGAGGACGAAGTTCGGATTCAGATTGTGATGTCGGGCGGCCTGAATGAGAATGGCGCGGGCCCGGGCGGCCGAAAGCCGGGCCGGGGGCGCTGGCGCTCGGTGGACCACGCGAACCACCGGCCGGGTGCTCTTCTTGTGGGCAGCGTAAGCCGGCTGAACGGCCAGAACAACGGTCAGGCTGGCGGCGGCCGCGACTGCGACCACCAGGCGTGGGAGTTTGGGCATGAAACGGAAACGTGACGGGGGCGCCCGGGCTTGCTCTTCCGGCCGCAAATTGTTGTTAAGGCCAACCGTCCCTTGACTTTGGTTGGGGCCGGGCATCAAATATGAGCAGCCCGAATTGGGGGATCGAATTTAGCTCGGGCGAAGGAAGGCATAAGTATGCCGACAATGACCAAGGAGGAGCAGATTCGTGCCGACACGGCGCGCCTCCACCAGATGGGCTACGCGCAGCAGTTGTTCCGCGACATGGGTGGCTTCAGCAACTTCGCCATCTCGTTCACCATCATTTCCGTTCTTACTGGCGGACTCACCCTCTACAGCTACGGCTTGAACCACGGCGGACCTCGGCAGATGGGGATTGGCTGGCTGGTCGTAGGCATCGCAGTGCTGGTCGTCGCTGCCGCCATGGCTCAGCTCGCTTCGGCCCTGCCGACAGCGGGCGCGCTTTACTACCAGGCGGCCAAGCTCGGCAACAAGCACTGGGGGTGGATCACTGGCTGGTTCAATCTTGCCGGCCAGGTCACGATCACCTCCGGCATCGTTTATGGCAACGCCATATTCGCCGCCGCGTTGTTCAACTCGCTCTGGGGCTACCCGAGTGATCTGACGACGACCTCTGGCAAGATCGGAGTCATCGGCGTCTTTGCCGTGCTGCTGGTCGTCCAGGCAACCATCAACCATGTCGGCGTACGGCTGGCGGCCCGCGCCGCCGACATCAGCGTCTGGTGGCACATCGGGGTGATCGCCGTGTTGCTGGTGGCGGTCGGCCTCCTGCATCCCCTCCACCCGCTGAGCTACGTTTTCACCCAGTCGTATAACGCCTCGGGCTTCGGCTCCCCGCTCTATGCGTTCCTGGTCGGCATGTTGCTGGCGCAGTGGACGTTCACCGGCTACGATGCATCGGCACACGTCACCGAAGAGACGGTCAATCCGGCGAGGCGCGCGCCATGGGGGATCGTCAACTCCGTCTTCTGGTCGCTGATCTTCGGCTACCTGATGCTGATCGCACTCACCCTGGCCATCCCCGACCTCGCCAAGACGGCGGCCAGTTCCAACCCGGTCCTCGACATCGTCAAGAATGCGCTGGGCTCAACCGGCGGCTTACTACTCTTCACCGGGTTCGTCGTGGCGCAGGCCTTCTGCGGCTTGAGCTCCATCACCTCGAACTCCCGCATGCTGTTCGCCTTCAGCCGCGACGGCGCCCTGCCGGGCTCGAAGTGGCTGCACGTCGTCAGCAAGAAGTACCGGACGCCGGCCCGCGCCATCTGGGTGGCGGCGATTATCGCCTTCATCCCGATGGTCGCGCAGTTCCCGGTACCTGCCATTTATTCGATCGTGGTGTCGATCTCCGTCATCGGCCTCTACGTCTCCTATGTCATTCCGGTCCTGTTGGCCCTGATTTATCCGGATCGGTGGAAGCCGGGGCCGTGGAACCTGGGCCGCTACTGGCCAATCGTGGCCTGGGCGGCTGTGATCTGGGTCGCGTTCATCAGCATCATCCTGATGCTGCCCGAGTACAGCGCGAACTACACCGGCGACGTCATCGGCTGGCTGACGGCGACCGGAACCTGGGCAGGCCCCGCGGTGGCGATCTTCCTGATCATCGGCGGTCTCTATTATCTGCTCTGGGGCAAGAATCACTACAACGGGCCCATCATCATGGGCTCGGAAGACGACATGCGCAAGCTGGAAGCCGATGTCGAAAAGGGCTCGATCTACCACGAGCCCGCCGTCACGGACAAGGTGCCCTCGCTGCGACCCGAACCGCAAACCGTCTGACGCCAACAACAACCGCTGATAGAGGAGCGAGCCGCATGAGGCTCGCTCCTCCGACCACCTAGGGGAGGGGAGATGGGACGGCTCGATGGAAAGGTCGCGCTGATCACCGGCGCGGGGAGTGGCATGGGTCGGGCGGCGACCCATGCCTTCGTCCGCGAAGGCGCCCAGGTGGTCGCCGCCGACGTCAACACCAAGGCCGTGCACGAGACCGTGGCCAACCTCGAGGGGAAGGCGGTGGCGGTGGTCGGAGATGTCACCCACGATGCTGACGTAGCGGTCTTCGTCGAGACGGCGGTCGGTCACTTCGGCAAGCTCGACGTCCTCTACAACAACGCAGGCGTCTTCGATGAGGCCGACGAGTCGGTCCTGACGACGACCGACGCGATATGGGACCGGACGATGGCGATCAACGTCAAAGGGCTGGCTTTCTGCTGCAAGCACGGCATCCCGCAGTTGATCAAGGCCGGCGGCGGTTCGGTGATCAACATCGCCTCCTTTGTGGCACTGGTCGGCTGCACCGTGCCGCAGGATGCCTACACCGCCAGCAAGGGCGCGGTGATCGCGCTCACCAAGTCGCTCGCGGTCCAGTTCGGCCCGAAGGGCATTCGGACCAATGCCATCTGTCCGGGACCCATCGAGACGCCGCTGATGCGCGACCTGCTGAAAGACGAGGCCAAGAAACGGGTCCGGCTCAACCGGATTCCGATGGGCCGCTTCGGCCACGCCGAGGACATCGTGTCGCTGGCCATCTACCTGGCGTCGGACGAGTCGAGCTGGACCAACGGCGCCGCCCTCGTGGTCGACGGCGGGATTACGTCAAACTACTTCTGATGGTCACGGTCGAGAGTCCGGCCAAGCTGCTGATCAGCGGGGAATGGCGCAGCGGGCAGGAGGAGAAGACCTTCGACATCGTCGAGCCCGCCACCTCCGAGGTCATGGCGCGGGCAGCGGTCGCCTCCCCAGCCGACGTCGATCGCGCCGTGAAGGCGGCGCGCGAGGCGTTCGACCGTGGGAGCTGGAGCGAGGCGCCGGCCAGTGCCCGTGCCAAGGTCCTCTATAAGATCGCCGAACTGATCCGCGCCGATCTCGACCGGCTGGCGACGATCGAGGCGCGCAACGCCGGCAAGCCGATCCGCGACGCCCGCGACGAGGTGCTGGGGGCCGCGCAATGCTTCGAGTACTACGCCGGGGCCGCGACCCGGATCTTCGGGGAGACGATACCGGTCACCGCGCCCGGCCTCGACTTCACGCTCCGCGAGCCGGTTGGCGTGGTGGCGCTCATCGTCCCCTGGAACTTCCCGTTGACGATCGCCTCCTGGAAGGTCGCGCCGGCGCTGGCCGCCGGCAACGCCGCCATCCTGAAGCCGGCAAGCTACACGCCGCTGACGGCGCTGGAGCTGGGGCGGATTGCGCTCCAAGCCGGGCTGCCGGAGGGCATCCTCAATGTCATCACCGGGCCGGGCGCGACCACGGGCAACGCGCTCGCCGGCCATCCGGGCGTCGACAAGATCGCCTTCACCGGCGAGACGCTGACCGGGGTCAGCATCCTCCAGCAGGCTGCGCCCAACATCACGCGCGTGTCACTCGAACTGGGTGGAAAGTCGCCCAACATCATTTTTCAGGACTCCGACCTCGAGAAAGCCGTGCCGGCCGCGGTCAGCAGCGTCTTCGGCAACGCCGGCCAGGACTGTTGTGCCCGCAGTCGCGCGTTCGTCCATCGCTCCATCGCCGAGGAGTTCGACCAGCGGGTGGCGCTCGGCAGCCGGCAGCTGACCGTTGGAGATCCGCTCGATCCCGCGACCGAAATTGGTCCACTGATCTCGATGAAACAGCGCGAGCGGGTACAGGCGTACGTCGAGGTCGGCCAGCGCGAGGGGGCGCGTCTGCTGTCGGGTGGCTCGGCCCCCGGCGGCGCGCTGGCGCGCGGCAGCTATCTCGACCCGACGGTCTTCGATCGCGCCGATAACAAGATGCGCATCGCCCAGGAGGAGATCTTCGGGCCGGTGCTGACCATCATCCCGTTCAGCGATGAGGACGAGCTCCTGCGCCTGGTCAATGACACTCCGTACGGACTCTCGGGTTCCATCTGGACTCGGGACATCGGCCGCGCGCTGCGCGTCGCTCGCGGCGTCAAGACCGGTGTGCTGAGCATCAACAGCAGCCGCAGTGTCCACCAGGAGGCACCCTTCGGCGGGTATAAACGCAGCGGCATCGGCCGCGAGCTCGGCATGCACGCGCTCCAGCTCTACACGGAAGTCAAGAACGTCTTCATCAGTCTCGAATAACCAGGAGGGATTTCGACATGGCGCGCACAGGGACCGCGACGCGCGAGCGATCGACGACGACGCGGACCGACCGGACTAACGGGCAGTCGCGCCGGCAGGAGAAGACCGCCAAGATCACGCTCGAGGAGCTCGTCCGCCAGACGAAGGCGGGCGAGGTGGACACCATCATCATCGCGATCGCCGACCTGCAGGGACGGCTGATGGGCAAGCGGCTGACCGGCCCCTATTTCCTCGACCACGTCGACGAGGGCTTGCACGCCTGCGATTACCTGCTGGCGATGGACGTCGACAACGAGCCGCTCCCCGGCTTCAAATTCACCAACTGGGGGACGGGCTACGGCGACATGCACGGCCATCCCGACCTGTCGACGATCCGGCGAATCCCGTGGCTGGAGAAGACCGCGCTGATCCTCTGCGATGTCGAAACCATGGACGGCAAGCCGGTGCCGGTCTCGCCGCGCCAGGTGCTGCGCCGCCAGGTCGAGCGCGCCCGCAAGCTGGGCTTCAACCCCAAGACGGGTTCGGAGCTCGAGTTCTATCTCTTCAAAGACACTTACGACCAGGCGGCCGCGCGCGACTACCAGGACTTGCAGCCGTACGGCCGCTACATCGAGGACTACCACATCCTGCAGGGCACCAAGGCCGAGTGGTTCAACCGTCTGATCCGCAACGGCATGGAAGGCGCCGCAGTGCCGGTCGAGAACAGCAAGGGCGAGTGGGGCTTCGGGCAGCAGGAAATCAACCTGCGCTTTACCGAATCGCTGGAGATGGCGGACCGGCATGTTGTCTACAAGAACGGGGTCAAGGAGATCGCGGCGCTCAACCAGGTGGCGGTGACGTTCATGGCGAAGTGGTCGATGGCCCAGGCGGGCAGCTCGTTCCACCTCCATTCATCGCTGTGGGATGTCAAGAGCGATAAGGCACTGTTCCACTCGGCCAACGGCGGCCCGCACGGCATGTCGCCGCTCTTTCAGCACTACCTCGCCGGACTGATCGCGCTGGCCCGCGACTTCTCGCTCTTCTACGCGCCCTTCGTCAACTCCTACAAGCGCTACCAGGCGACGTCGTTCGCGCCCACATCGATCGTTTGGAGCTGGGATAACCGGACCTGCGGGTTCCGCATCATCGGACACGGCTCGGGGCTCCGGGTCGAATGCAGGATTCCCGGTGCCGATGCCAACCCCTACCTGGCCTTTGCGGCCACGATCGCGGCCGGCCTGCACGGCATCGAGAACAAGCTCGAGCTGCCCCCCGAGTTCCACGGCGATGCCTACACGGCCAAAGACCTGCCGCGCGTGCCGGGCAACCTGACCGAAGCGATCAATGCGCTGGAGAAAAGCCAGGTGGCCCGTGAGGCCTTTGGCGACGAGGTGGTCGAGCACTACCTGCACTCGGCGCGGCTCGAGCGCAAGACGTTCGACAGTGCCGTCACCGACTGGGAGCTGCGAAGGAACTTCGAACGCATCTGACCGGTGTCCTCCGCTAGGCTAGATCGCGATGGCGAAGCAGACGGCGGTGGCGTCGCCGCCGGTCAACGTCTACGAGGCGAACGACCAGCTGACGGTGGCGATCCCGATGCCGGGCGCCCACCACGACACGGTCGCGGTCAGCCTTGACGGACAGCGGCTGACGGTCGACGCCGAAGCGCGCTACCCGCAGGAGCAGCAGCATTACGTGCAGCACGAGTGGTCGGTCGGAACCTCGCATCGCGAGGTCGTCCTGCCGAAGCCGGTGCGCTCCAGCGGGGCGAAGGCAATGCTGACCCACGGCATCCTGACGGTCTCGCTGCCGATCGGCGAGGAGGAGGCCGCCTCACGGACGCGGATCGCGGTCACCGAGCCGCTGACGCACCAGGGCCAGCCGCACTGACCGGGCGCGCCGCAGCGGCGCGATGGACGGTGCTGGCGCTGCTGCACCCGATTCCCTCGTTGCTCACGACCCTGGCGGCCGTCGGCTTTGCCCTGATCTTCGGCATCGGGCTCGGCAATACCCGGTTGTGGTGGATCGCCGCCATCATGCTGCTGGTCCAGTTCTCGATCAGTGCGCTGAACGAATGGGCGGACGCCGACCTCGACCGCCAGGCCGGTCGCCGACGACCGATACCGCTGGGGCTGGTGTCGCCCAGCACGGCCCTGACCGTCGCCGCACTCTGCGCGGTGGGGGCCTTCCTGCTGAGCACGCTGGCTCAATTCGGCACGGTGGCCTTGCTGCTCGTCGGGATCGGACTCGCCTGTGGCTGGGCCTACGATCTCCGCTTCAAGGGCACGCCGCTGAGCTTTCTGCCGTTCGCGATCGCCTTTCCCTTGATGCCCTTCTGGATCGGCTTGCTCGCCGGTCGTCCCGCGAGTGCGCTCGGCATCCTGTTCCTGGGAGGGAGTCCGCTGGCAACCGCCATCCACCTCGCCGACGCGATCCCCGATCGTGATCGCGACCGGGCGGCTGGGCTGCGGACGCTGGCGGTAGCCTTGGGACAGCCCGGAGCTGAGCTGGTCGCCGTCGGCTTGCTGCTGGTCGGGACCATGGTCTCGATCGTCCTGACCCTTCACGGTGGCCAGACCGCGGTTACCGCGCTGCCACTCGGCACAGTGGTGGCCGCCGCTATCGTGCTTGGTCTCAGCTTGCGGGCCAATCCCTCCCCGCTGGTTGGTAAATGGATCGTGATTGCGGCGGCGGTGGTTGCGGCCGTGCCGCTGGTAGTGTCGGCCAGTGGGAGGTAACAGCGGGCACATCGACGAGACCGCCGTTGGCAACCGTTACAGCGAATGGTTCAGTCGTGGTCTGCGCGGGATCGGCATGCGCTATGTCTTTTCCAGGCGCGGGCTCTGGGTGATCAACACCCCGTACCGGCGGATACTGAAGGTGGCCAACATCACGTCACAAGACCGGGTGCTGGACCTGGGCTGCGGGATCGGCAACATCCTGATCGCGCTTGCGGAGCGGATGGACTTCATCCATCCGCCCGTCGGTGTCGACGTCTCGCCCGACCTGATCCGCATTGGCGAGCGGGAAATCGCAAAGGCGGGCCTGCGCGATCGCATCCGGCTGCAGCTGGCGCCGGCCACTCGCCTGCCCTTCGAGGACGGGTCATTTGATGTTGTGGTCACGTCGCACGTGTTGAAGCACCTCGATGATGAGGCGCTGCTCACGTGTTTCCGCGAGGTCGCCCGCGTGCTCCCGCCCGGCGGTCGATTCCTTCTCTGGGAGTTCGACAAGAGCCCGCGATCGGCGCTGCTGTTCTGGAGCGCGCGACTGAGCGGCCTGCCGCCGGCCTTTCAATTGCGAACCGGGGTCGAATTTTCAGCCGTGCTCCGACTCACAGGATTCCATCGCGTGGTTCGCTTCAACACCGGTATCTTCCTCGTGCCTCCCGTGCCGCGCGTGGCGTTGCTGGCGACTCGGTAAGGACCGTTCCTACTATTAGGTCGATGGACACCACGTTGACTGCGACGATGCGCGCGGTCGCGGTGACGCCCAAACAACCGGGCAGTGCCCGACAGGTCGAGCTTCCGATCCCGACCGCCGCCCCGGGTATGGCGGTGATGCGGGTGCTAGAGGTGGGCATCGATGGCACCGACACCGAGATCAATCAAGGACTCTACGGCGAGCCGCCGCCCGGTTTCAGTTTCCTCGTGATCGGCCACGAGGCGCTCAGCGTGGTCGAGGCGGTGGGGGAGGGGGTGGCGGGCTTCGTCCCGGGCGACCTCGTGGTCTCGACCGTGCGTCGCCCTGACAACTGCCCCAACTGCCAGGCCGGCGAGAGCGACATGTGCCTCCTCGGCTACTACACGGAACGCGGAATCAAAGGGGCGCATGGCTACATGGGTGAGTACTACAGCGAGACTCCGGCCTTCATGGTCAAGATCCCGCCTGCGCTTCGACCGTTTGCGGTGTTGCTCGAGCCGCTGAGCATCGTCGAGAAAGCGACCTATCAGGCATGGAAGATCCAGGAACGGATGCTGTGGCAGCCCACGAGGGCCGTGGTGCTGGGCGCCGGCCCCATCGGCATCCTGTGCACCGTCCTGCTTCGCCTGCGCGGCCTCGAGGTGCACGTCTACGCGAAGTCAGCGCCGGTAAGCCTGCAGGGCCGCATTCTCACCGACCTGGGCGCGACCTACCAGAGCGTCGACGAGCACCCGGTGACGGGCATCAAGGACGAGCTGGGACAGATTGATTTCATTCTCGAAGGCACCGGCAACAGCTCGGTCGCCTTTGAGGCGATGGCGCAGCTTGGGACCAATGGGATCCTCTGTCTCACCGGCGTATCAGCGGGCAATCGCAGTATCGAGATCCCGGCCGACGTTATCAACCTGCAGATGGTGCTGGGCAACCGGGTGACCTTTGGGTCGGTCAACGCCAACCGCCGGTACTTCGAAATGGGGTTGCAGCATTTCCAGCAGGCGGAGCAGCGATGGCCCGGGATCTTCGAGCGGTTGATCACCCGCCGAGTCCCATTCAGCGACTTCCTCGCAGCCCTCGACCGGCAGCCAGAAGACATCAAGACCCTGCTGACGATCGCCGCCGCCTAGGTCCAGACCGTGGGGCTCCAGCTCGATCCGCAGACCTGCCGCCATTTCGAGTCCGCCACGCAGCGCGAATGGTTGGTGACCAATGGGCTTGGTGGCTACGCGTCGGGGACCGTGGCCGGCGCCAACACCCGGCGCTATCACGGCCTCCTGGTGGCCGCCTTGAATCCGCCGGTCCAGCGGATGGTCCTGGTGGCGGCCCTCGAAGAATGGGTGCGGCCTGGCGACGGCCAGATGCAGGCCCTCTCGGCCCAGGAGTACTGGGATGGCACGGTCTTTCCGCAGGGCTATCGAGAGCTCGAGGGCGTTGAGCTCGACGGCATGCTCCCGGTGTTCCGCTGGATGATCGCCGGCCGCATCATCGAGAAACGAATCTGGATGGACCAGGGCGTCTCGCGGACGATCGTCACCTACCGATTGGTGAGCGGTGCCCCGCTCACGCTGCAGCTACGCCCGCTCTTTGCGCACCGCGATTACCACCAGCAGCGCCACGGCCAGGGTGCCTTCGACACGAGCGAGACCAGCGGGGGTTGGATCATCGATGCGGCCGGCGTCCGCAGCCACTTCGAGGTGCGAGCCTCGGCGACCGTACAGAGCCAGCCCGATTGGTACTGGCGGGTCCTGCATCGGGTCGAACGCGAGCGCGGGCTCGATGAGGAGGAAGACCTGTTCACACCAGGCGTGGTCGAGGTTCCACTCGCCGTCGGTGCCGACCTCGCGGCCGTCGTCGCCACCGAGCCGACACCGGCGAGTTGGGACGCCGGGCGCTCCTTAAGAGACGCGCAGCAGCGTCAGGAAGCGCTCAAAGGTCCAGGAATGGAGCATCCGCTGGCGGGACAGCTCGCGCTCGCCGCCGAGCAATTCCGCGTCGTCCGGGGGATGGCCGGCGATGGATCGTCGGGCCCGCAGCGGACCGTCGTCGCCGGTTACCACTGGTTTACCGACTGGGGTCGTGACACGATGATCAGCCTGCCAGGGCTGGCGATGCGGCCGGGCACGCTGGGGGAGGCGCGCGCGGTGCTCGACACCTACATCCGGTACCTGGATCAAGGCCTGCTGCCCAATTGCTTTCCGGACGGCGGCCAGGCTCCCGAGTACAACACGATCGATGCCACGCTCTGGCTCTTCCAGGCGCTCGCCGCGTATCTCCGCGTCAGCCGTGATTGGCGGTTCATCGCGGACCGGCTGGCAGCGCTGGAAGGCATCATCGACTGGCACGTTCGGGGCACGCGACACAACATCCGGATGGATCCCGCGGACGGGCTGCTCGCCGGTGGGGAGGAGGGGGTCGCGCTCACCTGGATGGACGCCAGGGTGCAAGACTGGGTGGTCACACCGCGTCGTGGCAAGCCGATCGAGATCAACGCGCTCTGGTACAACGCTTTGCGGCTGATGGCCGACTGGTGTGAGCGGGCGATGCGACCGGGCGGTCCCTATCGTGAGATGGCCGCGCACGCCCACGCATCGGCGCAGGAGCGATTCTGGTTCGTGGACGGCGGCTACTGCTACGACGTCGTCGACGCGCCCGAGGGTAACGACCCGACCCTGCGGCCGAACCAGGTCATCGCGCTGGGATTGGAGTATCCACTGATCGAGGGCGGGCCCGCCCGCCGGGTGTTCGATGTCGTCACGGCGAAACTCCTGACGCCCTATGGCCTGCGCACGCTAAGCCCGGATGACCCCCGCTACCTGTCCTTATATCGGGGCGATCAACGTGCCCGCGACGCCGCCTATCACATGGGCCTGGTCTGGCCGTGGCTGCTTGGCCCTTATCTCGATGCGCACCGGCGCCTTGACGGCGACGGTACGGCGGTCCGTCGCTTGCTCGAACCCTTTACCGCGCACTTGCTCGACGCCGGACTTGGAACAATCAGCGAGATCTTCGAGCCGGAGCCGCCCTACCGGCCGGTGGGCTGTATCGCCCAGGCCTGGAGCGTCGGCGAAGTCCTGCGACATCTGCTCGCCCTATCCTGAGATCGCGTGAAGCTCGTCGACGTCAGCATCCCGATCCACACCGCAATGACGGTCTATCGCGGCAATCCGCCGGTGCGGATTCGCCCCGCCATGACCCTGCGAAAGGACCACGTCAACCTCAGCGAGCTCTGCCTTGGATCGCATACCGGCACCCACGTCGACGCTCCGAGCCACTTCATCAAGGGCGCGAAGGGGATCGATCGGATGGACCTCGATCGCTTCATCGGCCCAGCCTGGGTTGCCGACCTGGGGAGCCTCCGGGGCGGCATCAACCCGGCCGATTTAGATCGCGCCCGCATCCCGCGCGGCACCCGTCGCATTCTGCTACGCACCAATAATTCGCGCTGGTGGCACCCGGCGCGTCCGTTTCGGACTGACTTCGTGTACCTGGCCGCCGACGGCGCCGACTGGATGGTGGGTCGCGGGGTGCAACTGATCGGCATCGATTACCTTTCGATCGAGGGCTATGGCGTCGAGGGCGCGCCCACGCACCATCGGCTGCTCGGCGCGGGCATTCCGATCCTGGAAGGTCTCGACCTCTTCAAAATCCGGCCTGGGCGGTGGCAAATGGCAGCGTTGCCATTGCGAATCAAGGATGGGGACGCCGGTCTGACCCGCGCGGTGCTATGGAAAAGCTGATCGCGAGCCGCGCCTACAATCGGCGTCGATGATCTCCGACGCTGACGTCGTCATCGTCGGCGCGGGACAGGCCGGGCTCTCGCTGAGCCACGAGCTCACTGCGGCCGGGGTCGAACACATCGTTCTCGAGCGTGGCCGGATTGGCGAGGCCTGGCGCCGGCGCTGGGACAGCTTCTGTCTCGTCATTCCCAACTGGACTGTCCAGCTTCCCGGCGGTCACTATCGCGGAGACGATCCGGACGGATTCATGCCCAGGGATGACATCGTCCGCCACCTCGTCGGCTACGCCGAAAGTTTTCAGGCGCCCGTACGTGACGGTGTGACGGTGACCAGCCTGGACCGCGCCGACAACGGTACGTTCCTTCTTCGGACGTCGGCAGGAGACATTCGGGCACGTGCGGTCGTTCTCGCCTCTGGTGGCTACCAAAAACCACACCGTCCTGCGGCCGCTTCTCAGTTAGCCGGTGCTATTCCTGCCATCGATGCCGAGGAATACGTCAACCCAGGCGCACTGCCTCCAGGAAAGGTGCTCATCGTGGGCAGCGGCCAGACCGGTTGCCAGCTGGCCGAAGAGATTTTCGAGTCGGGCCGAGAGGTATCGCTCGCGTGCGGGCGCGCCCCATGGGTCCTGCGGCGAATCGAGGGTCGCGACACCATCTCATGGCTCAATGAGACGCCCTTCTTCGACGTGACGCTGTCCGATTTTCCGAGTCCAAGCGCTCGATTGCTGTCGAACCCACAGATGAGCGGTCGCCGTGGCGGTCATGACTTGAATTTCCGGACGTTGCAAGCGCAGGGCGTCCGGCTCCTAGGCCGCTTTATGGGCGTCGCCGATGGGCGTGCGCATTTTGCCGGCGATCTAGCCGAGTCGGTCGCGTTTGGTGATGCGCGTTATGCCGAGGTCTGCGAGCACATCCGCAAGTCGTGTGCCGCGCGGTCCGTTCCGGCCCCCCAGATGGCGCCGCCGCCGACATTCAAGGCCGACCCGCCCGATTCTCTGCGGCTCGACGACTTCGGCACCGTGATCTTTACCTCGGGGTTCCGACCCGACTATGCAAGCTGGGTGCGGTTTCCTGAAGGATTCGATGACGCGGGATTCCCGATCCAGCAGGACGGCTCGAGTCTGACCGTGCCGGGGCTCCATTTCATGGGGGTGCACTTTCAGCGTAAGCGCAAGTCCGCCACCTTGCTCGGGGTCGGGGAGGACGCGACCGTCCTGGCAGTTCGGCTCCGGAGGCAAGGCCCTGCCTGGGCCGGTCCTTAAACGGGCGTCGCAGGGATAGGGTCTGGCAATCGGACGTCGCCGAGGGCGAACTCCAGGGCCTCATCGAAGCTCATGCGGCGCCCCGCCTCCCATGCCGCGCGCGCAGCCTCCTTAGTAAGCGCTTCTCGGGCACGCTCGACTTGAGGCGTCACCGACCCGACCCACGCAGCCGGCGGCTTGTTTCCGCTGGCCTCGTGCATGGCGGACCCGGCGCCGGCGAGCTGCAGCGCGCGCTCCGGGTGCCCTTCGAGCGCCGTCAACCACGCAAGAACATCGAGCGACCACGCCGCTCGGCGATCTCCAAGGGCCCGACCGATCTCCAGACTCTCGACGATGCTAGGCCGCGCCGTCTCCACATCCGACTGGAGCAGCGCAACCGCAGCCAGGAATGTCAGGGGCATCGACGCCTCATCGCTTCTTCCGAGCGTCCGGCGCAGCTGAACGCTCTCCTCGAGAAGCGCGCGCGCTCCGGCGAGATCTCCTTTCCGGCTGGCCAGGAGACCCAACTGGTGAAGGATGGAGGCCTCGCTCGCCTGATCGCCAAGATCACGCGCCAGGGCCAGTCCCTCCTCGAGCGCCGCCTGCGACACAGCGAACTCATCCGCCCCGGCAGCCAGCAAACCCGCTCTCTCGAGGGCGAGCAACAGCGTTGGCCGGTCACCGATGGTTCTGGCTTCCATCAAGGCTTCGTTGAGGAGCCCTCGCGCTGCCTCGAAGTCGCCCTGCGTGTAAGCGAACGCTCCGGCCAGGAGGAGTGCAGCGGGACGAAAGCGAAAGTCTGAGGGCGTCTGGGCAAGAATCGAGTCAGCAAACTGGCGCGGCTCCGATGCGTGACCGCGCAACTGCCAGAACAGATGCAGCGCGTTGGCCAGCCGCATGCCCAACTCCGGATCGGCTCTGAGGCTCCACGTGAGGGTCGCACGAATGTCGTCGTGTACGGCTTCGAGACGATCGAGCCATTCGGCCAAGCGGCCGGGCTCCCGAGCCTCGGCGACGTCGACTAGATAGCTTCCAAGGCGAGCCTCGAGCGCGTCCAGTTCGCCGGCCTCCACGAGCCGCTGGCGGCCGTAGCTCCGAATCGTTTCGAGGCAGCGATAGCGTCCGCCGTCGAGGGTGACCATCGATTTATCGACCAGCCGCGCGAGCAGGTCGAGCACGGCTTGCGATCCGAGCCGGTCGTCAGTACACACGGCCTCGACCGCGTCGAGCGAAAATCGGCCGGCAAAAATCGAGACGCGCCCGAACAACATCTTTTCGGGATCCGCGAGGAGTTCGTAGCTCCAGTCCAGGGTTGCCCTGAGCGTTTGCTGCCGGCTGGCGGCGGTACGGCTGCCGGAGGTCAGGAGCGAAAAACGATCCTCGAGTCGGTTGAGAATCTCGCTCACCGGCATCATGGCAGCCCGCGCCGCGGCCAGCTCGATCGCCAGCGGGATCTGATCGAGCCGCTCGCAAATGGCAATCACGACCTGCAGGTTTTCGTCGGTCAGCTGGAATCCCGGCGCCTGGGCGCGGGCTCGGTCGGCAAAGAGGCGCACCGCCTCGTCGCGCGTCAGCGGAGGGATCCGCCAGCTGACCTCGCCCGGCAGCCTCAGTGGCTCTCGGCTTGTTGCCAGCACTCGCAACCCCTCGCATTCCTTGAGCAACCCGCCGGTCAGCTCGGCGGCGCTGTCGACGACGTGCTCGCAGTTGTCGAGCACGAGCAAAGAGTGCTGGTCGCGGAAGTGGTCGGCGAGCGTGTCCGCCAAGCGCCGGCCAGCCTGCTCCTTCAGTCCCAGCGCCCCGGCGATCACCTGGGGCACCACCAGCGGATCGGTGATTGGGTCCAGCTCGATCAGCCAGACGCCGTCAACGTGCTCGCCGATGACGTCCGATGCGAGCTGGAGGGCCAATCTGGTTTTGCCGGCACCACCGGGTCCGATGAGCGTGAGCACCCGCGCCTGCCGGTGAAGGTCGCTGAGTTCGCGCAGTTCAGTCTCACGACCGATAAACGCGGTCAGCTGGATCGGCAGGTTGCTCAGCCGCCGGGTCATTGAGCGAATTGGCGGAAACTCCTTTGGATGATCGACGTCGACAAGCTGGAAGACATGCTCTGGCCGGGTCAGATCTTTCAGGCGATGGAGTCCGAGGTCGCGAAGCTCCACCCTCGGAGGCAACTCATCAACCAGCAGCTGCGCCGTCGCCGTGCTGAGCAGGATCTGGCCTCCGTGGCAGGTTGCTAAAAGCCGCGCGCACCGATTGAGAACCTGACCGTAATACTGACCCTGCCGCAGCTCAGCCTCACCGGTATGCAGAGCCACCCGGACTTCGAGCCTCACTCCAGCGGGCCACCGCTCCCGTGCAAAGTCGCGCTGCAACGCAATAGCGGAGGTGCCCGCATCCATGGCGCTGCGGAAGACGGCCAGGATACTATCGCCGGCGCGCCCGCTTGGCACCTCGATGCCGCGATGGCGCTCGAGGCAGCCGGCGACGATGCGGTCGTGCCGCGCCATCGCGTCGCGCATTGCTGCCGGGGCGGATTCCCAAACCCGCGTGGAGCCCACCAGATCGGTGAGCAAGAACGTGAGGGTGCCTTTAGGGAGGGCAGCCATCGGATGACACTACTCCACGCAGAGTGCTACATTCTAGGCGTGCCAATATGGGGTGGGGGTGACAGCGTCGACCTTGTCGCAAGGGAACTACGGCGCCTGGCCGATCTGATCGAGAGTCTGAAAGCCGCTGCGCCAGGTTCTAGGGCATCCGCACATTCGGAGTTGAAGCAGATCGCGGTCCGGCTGCAGCGAATCGGCAACACGCTCGAGGCGGGCAAAAGAGCAGGTAGGACTACGTCAGCGCAGCTACGCAGCGTGGCGCGCAACTTCGAGGGGATTGCCGAAGCCCTGGAAAAGGGAGCCGCCCGGGCCGGTCGCGGCCGCTAATAACTACAGGATGGTCTCGTCGGTCGCGATCTGATCTACGATTTCCTGCCGGAGCGCGGTCTCGTCGCGCTCGCGCACGCTCTTCAGGTTACCGAAGGGGCGGTCGAGTCCCATCCGCCCGTGAATCACCCACGCGCCGCCCTGCGCGAACGCCATCAGGTTGACTTCGTACTGGCGGTGCCCCTTGCTCTTCCAGGCGAGGGTCCAGCGTGGCGGGCGACCCTGGTAAGTCAGCCGCCCGCGGCCGCCCAGCTTCTCACGGTTCAGGCTGGCGAGCTGTTCCTGGACCATGGCATCGAGCGCGGTCAGCAGCTGGAATAGGCGTTCGCGGTAGTTGTCGACCCGCCCCTGGAGGTTGAAATCAGCCTCGGTAACCGGCATCTCGGAACATGATACGTTCTCCCCAAGATATCCACAGATTGGGGATAAAAGTCGGGCTTGACACAACATGTTGTGGGGTCGCAGAATAGGGCGGCCCCGGATGGAAACCGCGATCGATGTCCAGCTGCTGACGCACACCCCCGATCCGGTCCGGGTGATGTACGTCGCGTTTCGGACCTGCTACTCGCGCTTCACCCCACAGGAGATCTGGGCCGATATCGAGTCGGGCAAGATCACCCAGGAGAAGATGAAGACCTTCATCTTCGACAAGTTGAAGAGCGGCCACTCCTCGCCTCGTACCCAGGTCTACTTCACATTCGCCGTGAGCGGTCTGTCTCGGGCCGCCAGCCATCAGCTGGTGCGCCATAACAACGGCATCACCTTTGACCAGCAGTCGCAGCGCTATTACGCCTTCAAGGAAGCTGACTTTCCGTTCGTCGTGCCGGAAACGTGGGAGCAAGCCGGCCTGCGCGATGAGTACCTGGCGTTCATGCACCGCGTGGGCGAGCTCTATGACCAGGCGCTCAAGGCGGGCGTCCCCGCAGAGGATGCCCGCTTCCTTCTTCCCAACGCCGCCTCGACCAATCTGACCTTCACCGTGAACTTCGAGGAGTTCCTCCATATCGCGGATCTCCGCCTCTGCTGGCGGGCGCAGTGGGAAATCCGACACATGTGGGCGAAGGCCCGTAATGCACTCAAGGCCGAGTTCCCGGAGCTGGCCAAGCCGGTGCAACCCAAGTGCGGGGATCAGCGACTCGGCTACTGCGATGAGCCGATGGCGGAATACCTCAGGTGTCCGCTCGGTGCCCGCCGGATCCGGCTGCATAAAGACGAGATCGTGGCCGCCGCCAAGGCCGGCCAGACACTGGAATCGAGCCCCCTGACCGAAGAGGACCTCTCCCTGCTGACACCAAAACCTGAGTTCGAAAAGGTGCTCGCGGCGAAAAATTAGCAATTGCTCTTGACAATCTGATAAGGCCGGTTTTATAGTCTTGCCATGAGCAAGCCTGAACGGCGTGAAATTTTGAGCCGGGTCGCCGCCGGTACGATCAGCCCCGAAGAGGCCGCCGTCCAAGTCGATGCGATCAACCAGAGCGAGCGGCAGGCGGAATCGTCGATTCGCACCGTGCGAGTCGTCAGGCAGCTGGGATCATTCGAGATCGTTGGTGATCCGAGCGTGAGGGAAGCCGTGGCGGAAGGGCCGCATCATGCGCGCATCGATGGCGATGTCATGGTGTTCGAGGGCGGGACCTCCGAAGGCCCGGGGGGATTCATGTTCGGCTTGGGACGGAACCTGTTGCGTGACGCTGTGCTGATTCGGATGAATCCGGCGCTGGGCCTCGACGTGCAGGTCCACGCGGGCGACTGCCGCGTGCGCGGGGTCGAGGGTCCGATCCGCGCCCGTGTGCACGCCGGGTCGGCCACCATCGACGGCATCGCGAGTGCAGTCGACTTCTCGGTGAATGCAGGGGACCTGCGGGCGACCGGCCGGCTCGACAGCGGCGAATCGCGGATTGCGTGCAAAATGGGCAGCGCGAGCCTGCACCTTGAGCGCGGCAGCAGCGTCCGGATCACGGCCCGCAACTCCTTGGGCGACATCGAACTTCCGGACCGGAGCAGCCAGACCGGTGGGACCGGCAACGGGGACTTCATCGTCGGCGCCGGCGCCGCCTCCCTGGCGATCGAGACCACGCTGGGCTCGGTCAAGGTCACAACCGACCTGTGAGCGAGGCACTCCGAACGGCGCCACGCGACTGCCCGGTGTGCGGCGAAAAGTTGGCGCTGACACGACTCAGCTGTCGCTCGTGCGGAACGGAGCTCTCGGGCAGCTTCGAAACGTGCGAGTTTTGCTCGCTGGGTCGAGAGGATCGCGATGTGTTGCGTGTCTTCCTCGCCTCGCGCGGAAACACGAAGGACCTCGAGCGGCACCTGGGCGTTAGCTATCCAACCGCGCGGGCGCGATTCGACGCCTTGCTGGGCAAACTGGGCCTGGGCGAGAAGGCGGCGCCCGACCCACGCCTCCAGATGTTGGAGCAGCTCGCGCGCGGTGAGATCGACGTCGATGAAGCCGACCGGCGGCTTCCCTGACAGGAGGCATCATGACCAACCTCGAGGCGATGTGCCAGCAGACATTCGACCGGCATCAACAACTTCTGGCCGAGGCTGCGCGCCGGCGCCTCCTGAACAGTGGCCATCGAGGGCACACCACCATCGCCCCGGCACGGCCGTGCCGCGTCGCGGTCGCCATATGGCTGCGACGCGTGGCTGACGAGCTGGAGCCGGCGGCCGACCGGCCGCAGGTCGCGATGCTCCGAGCCGTCGCCCACCGCGAGATCAGCGTCGACCAGGCACTGCGTTTGCTCGACGGCGCGAACGGGTATCGTTCCGCGATCGTCTGACGGGTTAGGATTTCTCGGTGCGACCCGCATCAGCGACGACCACGCTGGCCTGTCACCGGATTCCCGAACGATCGCGATGATCGCCTATTGCTCCAGCTGCGGATCGAAGACTGAGCCGCGGCTGGTGGCAAATCAACACTTGCGGGCATGTCCCAACTGCGATCGGATCTTCTTTCGCAACCCCAAAGTCGTCGTCATCGCCTTGATCGAAGACGGCGGGCGCGTGCTACTGGGGCGGCGGGACATCGAGCCGGGGCGGGGGTTGTGGGGCTTGCCCGGTGGCTACGTCGACTGGAACGAGCACCCGGAAGCCGCCCTGGTCCGCGAGTGCAGCGAAGAAATGCAGGTCGAGGTCGAACCACTCGAACTGCTGCCCGTGCAGCACATCACCGTGGACGACGAAGGCATCGTCTTCCTGCCATATCGCGCGCGCCTGATCGCCGGTAAACCCGCGGCGGGTGACGAGGTGCAGGAAGTCGGATGGTTCAAGCCCAACAGCTTGCCGCCCGTTGCCTTCCCCAGCCATCGCCTGGTGCTGCAGCGTTGGGTGCAGGACGTCGCGACGCGCGGCGTCGCCTGAGGCTGCGGTCATCGCGCGCAAGAGCATCGTCACCAAGACCGGGGATGGGGGAGAGACCGGCCTGCTCTATGGCGGGCGGGTCTCAAAGACCGACCCGCGGACCGAGGCCTATGGCGCGGTCGATGAAGCGATCTCAGCCCTGGGAGTGGCCCGGGCGCTGATCAAAGACCGCGGCAGGCACGCCATTATTTTGCGGGTGCAGAGCGAGCTCTTCACGGTCGGCGCTGAGCTCGCGACGGACGCGGCCGAGTACGACAAGCTGCAGCAGCATTTCCTGGTGGTGATGCCGGACGCGACCGGCCGGTTGGAGGCCGAGATCGACGACCTCGAGCGCCGGGTCCCGCTGCCGGATGCGTTCGTCATCCCCGGTGGCACCCCGGCGGCCGCGGCTCTCGACGTGGCGCGCGCCGTGCTGCGTCGCGCCGAGCGCCGGATCGTTGGTCTGCAGCAAACTGGTCAACTGCGCAACCCCGAGGTGGTGCGCTACGCGAACCGGCTTTCGGACCTGCTCTTCATGCTGGCGCGGGCGGAAGAAGGCAGCGCGGTCAAACCGCTGACGGGACGGCGAGTGACCCGCACGCCTTTAACGCGAGCGCGCACTCGTCCCGCACCCAAGCGTCGGCCTCGTGGCTGAGCGCCTTAGTAAGTGCCGCACGCGCGGCCGTACCGCCGAGCCGTCCCAGCGCCCACGCCGCGTGTCCGCGGACGAGCGGCTCCGGGTCGTCGAGCGCACCGGCCAGCGCCGGCACGGATCCGCGATCGGCGACGTTGCCCAGGGCGATGGACACATTGCGCAGCAGCCCCGCGCGGCGCGTTCGCCAGAGTGCACTCTCGCGAAAGCGGGCGCGGAACGCCGCGTCGTCGAGCGTCAACAATTCCGCGAGCCGGGGCCGAGCCTCGATGGGCGGCCCGAAGGCGGCCAGCGCATCCGGGTCGGGGGCCGCCGGCCGAGCGTTGACCGGACAGATTTCCTGACAGAGGTCGCAACCGAAGATCCAGTCGCCGATCAACGGCCGGATGTCGAGTGGGATCACGCCGCGATGTTCGATGGTCCAGAAGGAAATGCAGCGGCGATTGTCGAGGACGCCGGGCGCGACGAGCGCTCCGGTGGGGCAAACGCGGATGCAGGCATCGCAACCGCCGCAGTTCTTCTTGAGCGGCGCATCGGTTTCGAGTGGGGCCGAGGTGACGATCTCGGCCAGCAGGACGTTGGAGCCGATACCCGGCACGAGCAGGTTGGTGTTCTTGCCCAGCCAGCCGATGCCGGCCCGCGCCCCCGCCGCGCGGTCGAGCATCCAGCCGTGGTCGACGTACGTCTTCGCCGTGTAGCCCCGCTCGCGCAGCATCGCGAGCAAGGGTTGCATCCGCGCGAGCAGCACCTCGTGGTAGTCGCGACCAAGTGCATACGACGCGATTCGTCCGCGGGGGCCCCCACCCTGCCCTCCCCCGCGAGCGGGGGAGGGTAAGTTCTCATGGCCCCTATCCTGCCCTCCTCCAGAGGGGGACGGAGAATCGGCGAGTGGGGAGGGATAGGTGAAGGCGAGGGCGATGACCGTCTGCGCATCGGGGGTTGCGCGCCGAGGGTTGGCGCTGGCATGGACACGCGCTTCGCTCCACCAGGTGAGGCCATCCATCAGGCCCTCGGCACTACGCTGGGCGGCCGCCGCTTCGGCTTCCGCGAATGGCTCCGCGCTCGTGATGCCGACCGCGCAGAACCCCAGCGCTCTGGCCCGAGCCTTGACCGCTGCGGTGAGCTCCATTTGCCCCTAGCTTAGGGCCGACTTCGGGAGTAGCATTACGGGTAATGCAGGGCAGTGCAGTATGGCGGGAGCTTCAACTCCTACTCAGCCTGAACCTGCCGGACACTGCGTACTACCTCTGGGAGGGCACCGCGACCTGCTGCCATTGCGACGAGCAACGGCTCGTGATCGGGGCGCCCACCGAGCAGTCAGCCCGTCAGCTCGTACAGACCTACCTGCCGGTCGTCCGGCGCACGCTCCAGGCGATTCCGGATGCGCCCAAGCGCGTCTCGGTGGTCGTCACCACCGGGCCGCTGGCGCACGCGTGATTGCCCGGTCCGGGCGTCGCCCGTCGCGAGTGGCGCGGGACGTGCCAGACGAGCGTTAGAGACGTCTGAGCGCCGCCGCCTGAAGGCGGTGATCTCGGGCGATGTCCAGGGGGTTGGCTTTCGCTATTTCGCCCAATCGCACGCCCGCCGTTTGGGGCTTGAGGGCTATGTCCGCAACCGCTACGATGGCGCCGTGGAAGTGGAGGCGGAGGGCAACACCGATGCGCTCGAGGGGTTCCTCGACCTGCTGCGGCGAGGCCCCCGCGCGGCACGCGTCCAGGATGTCGCGGTCGACTGGTTGCCCGTCCGCGGCGACCTCGGTCCGTTCGGCGTGAGAGGATGAAGCGGTGACGATGAAATTCGCACGCCGGATGACCGAGATCGGGACCGAAACCGCCTTCGAGGTGCTGGCCAAGGCGCGCAAGCTCGAGGCCCAGGGCCGCAACATCGTGCATCTCGAGATCGGCGAGCCCGACTTTCCGACGCCGCCGAATATCGTCGAGGCCGCCGAGCGCGCCCTTCGCGACGGCTACACGCACTACACGCCGGCCGGCGGCCTGATGCCGGCGCGCCAGGCCGTGGCCGACTGGATCCGACGCTGGTACGAGGTCGACGTCAAGCCCGAGCAGGTCGTGATGGTGCCCGGTTCCAAGAATGTGCTGCTGTTCACCATGCTGGCGGTCGTGGACCCGGGTGATGAGGTGATCGTCCCCGACCCGGGCTACGCGATCTACGCCTCGGCGGCGACGCTTGCCGGCGGAATTCCGGTCGGAGTCCCACTACGAGAGCGCAACGACTTCCGGCTCGATATCGAGGAGCTCAAATCGAAAATCACGCCACGGACGAGGCTGCTGGTCATCAACTCGCCACAGAACCCGACGGGGGGCGTGCTGTCGACCCGCGACCTGCAGCAGATCGCGGAGCTGGCGATGAAGCACGACTTCTATGTGCTTTCCGACGAGGTCTACGGCCAAATCACCTATGACGGCCATCACGCGTCGATCATGACGGTCCCGGGAATGCTCGATCGCACCATCTATTCCGATGGGCTCAGTAAGGCCTACGCGATGTGCGGTTGGCGCTTGGGCTTCGCGGTGGCGCCGCTGCCGCTGGCACAGAAGTTCGAGACGCTCATGATCAACAGCAGCTCGTGCGCCGCGGCCTTTACGCAGATGGCCGCCATCGAGGCGCTCTCGCCGCGATCGGACGCGGCGGTGCAGGCGATGGTCGGCGAGTTCAAGCGTCGCCGTGATGTCGTCGTCGATCGGCTGAATGCCCTTCCTGGCGTGAGTTGTCACAAGCCGCTCGGCGCGTTCTATGTGTTCCCGAACATCACCAAGACCGGCCAGGATGAGCGACAACTCGCCGACCGGATGCTCAATGACGGCGGCGTCGCACTCCTTGCCGGGAGCACGTTCGGCGAAGAAGGCAAGGGATATTTGCGGCTGTCCTACGCCAACTCCATCGACCAGATCGAGGAGGGCGTCAAGCGGATGAAAGGAGTCCTGGAAAAGGCCGCCGCGCCCGCGTAGCCAGATGGCTACCCGAGCCGCCCCCATCCTGGAACGCATCCTCGAGTCGAGGCGCGCGGCGATCGCGGAGCTCATGGCCGATGGCACCGCCGATGGGCTCGCACGATCGGCGAGCAAGGCGCAAGCGCCTTTGGATTTTCGTCGAGCCCTGGTCGCGGACCAGGTGACGTTGATCGCCGAGTGTAAAGAGCGCTCGCCCTCGGGTGGCTTGCTGCAGCGTCCGTACGATCCCGTCGCGCTGGCACGGCGCTACGTGGCCAACGGTGCCGCAGCGCTCTCGGTGCTGACCGAGCCGGACTTCTTCGGTGGAAGCCTGGATCACCTTCGGGCGATCCGCGGGGTGGTTGCCGTTCCGCTCCTCTGCAAAGACTTCATCGTCGACCCAGTTCAGGTGCTGGCGGCACGTGCGGCTGGCGCCGACGCGGTGCTGTTGATCGTGGCTGTCCTTCGCGATGCTTCCCTGCGTGAGCTGCTCGACGTCACTCACGGCTACGGCATGCAGGCACTGGTCGAAGTTCACGACGAGGCTGAAGTCGAGCGGGCTCTGCAGGCCGATGCCGCGATCATCGGCATCAACAATCGTGATCTGACGACGATGCGCACCGTCAAAGACACGACGGCGCGGTTACGTCCATTGATTCCGGACGGCCACGTCATCGTCAGCGAGAGCGGCATCCATGGTCGAGCCGATATCGACGCGCTGGAACGCCTGGGCGTCGACGCGGCGCTGGTCGGCGAGTCGCTGCTTCGTGCTCCCGACCTCGACGCTAAGGTCCGCGAGCTGAGTGGGAGATGACGAAGATCAAGATCTGCGGCAATACGCGGCCCGAGGATGTCGAGCTCGCCATCGAGCTCGGCGTCGACCTACTCGGCTTCATCTTCACCCGCAGCAAGCGCCACGTTAGCGTCGATGACGTCAAAGCCGTCATCGCCGAAGTCCCGGCCGGGGTCGAGCGGGTGGGCGTCTTCATCGACGAGACCCCTGAGCAAATCGCGGCCGTGGCTGACGCCTGTGGACTGACCGCGATTCAGGTCTACCGTCCGCTGACCGAGAAGGACCGCGCCCTCGGCCTGCTGAATCTGCCGGCCTTCCGGGTGCAAGATGGGGAAGACTTGACCGCCCTGCGGCTCGAACGCGGTGACCATCCGCTGTTCGACACCTGGGCGCCAGATCGCATCGGCGGGACGGGGCGCGCCTGGGCGTGGCTGCAGGCAAAGGCAGTCGCCCGTGAGTACCCGGTAGTCGTCTCCGGGGGATTGACACCCGACAATGTCGACGGCGCCGTGCGCGAACTCCATCCCTGGGCGGTTGACGTGTGCAGCGGCGTCGAGTCCGAACCAGGGCGCAAGGATCACGCGAAACTGCGCGCCTTCGTCGCCGCGGTGCGCGAGGCGGATAGAGAATGAGCACGATCGACGGCCCCCACCCTACCCTCCCCCAGAGGGGGAGGGAAAATGAAGGCCCCCGCCCAACCCTCCCCCAGAGGGGGAAGGAAAATGAAGGCTCCCGCCCAACCCTCCCCCAGAGGGGGAAGGAAAATGAAGGCTCCCACCCAACCCTCCCGCAGAGGCGGAGGGAAAATGAAGACCCGCAAGGGGGGAGGGAGAAACTGGTCAGCGGACCGGATCAGCGTGGGCGCTTCGGTCGCTACGGCGGGCGGTACATCCCGGAAACGCTGATGGCCGCCGTCGAGGAGTTGGCCGCCGCCTTCGACGCCGCCCAGAGAGACGCGGCGTTTGCGCATGAGTTCGAGTACCTCTCGCGGACGTTCAGTGGGCGGCCGACCCCGGTCTACCGCGCCGACCGCCTGACCGAGAAGGCCGGTGGTGCGGAAATCTGGCTGAAGCGTGAGGATCTGTGCCACACCGGCGCCCACAAGATCAACAACGCCCTGGGCCAGGTGTTGCTCGCCCGCCGGATGGGAAAGCGTCGCATCATCGCCGAGACTGGTGCGGGTCAGCACGGCGTGGCGGTCGCCACCGTCTGCGCGAAATTCGGGCTTCAATGCGAGGTCTACATGGGCGTCGACGATATGGCGCGGCAGGCCGTCAACGTCTACAAGATGCAGCTGCTCGGTGCCATCGTGACGCCAGTCGAGAGCGGAAGCAAGACGCTGAAGGACGCGACCAATGAGGCGATCCGCGATTGGGTGACTAACGTTCGCAGCACGCACTACGTGATCGGATCGGCGGTCGGTCCGCATCCGTACCCGTTGATGGTGCGCGAGTTTCAGTCGGTGATCGGGCGCGAGGCCCGGGCGCAGATGCTGACCGAGACCGGGCGGTTGCCAACGGCGGTGGTCGCCTGTGTGGGCGGCGGGAGCAACGCCATCGGGATTTTCGCGCCGTTTTATGACGACCCGGTGCGGCTGGTCGGCGTGGAGGCCGCCGGTCGCGGGCTCAACAGCGGGGCGCACGCCGCGTCGATCGCGGGCGGCCGTCCCGGCGTGTTGCACGGATCGTTCAGTTACTTGCTGCAGGACGAGGACGGCCAGGTGACGGCGACGCACTCGGTGTCGGCGGGATTGGATTATCCGGGGGTCGGGCCCGAGCATGCGTACCTCAACGATCAGCGCCGCGCCGAGTACGTCAGCGTCACGGACGAGCAGGCGCTCGCGGCCTTCCACCAGACATCGCGGCTGGAAGGCATCATCCCCGCGCTCGAGAGCTCGCATGCGATTGCCTACGCGATGCCGTTGGCGGCTGAGCTCGCTGCGGAAGACATCGTGCTGGTCAACCTCTCCGGCCGGGGTGACAAGGACCTGGATATCGTCCGGGGTGCAAGCGCCGGGTGAGCCGGATTGCGGCGACCTTCGCGCGGCTGAGGGCCGAGCGTCGACTGGCGGTGATCGCCTATCTCACGGTCGGCTATCCGCGCCTCGACGTCACGCCGTCCCTGGTCGAGGCGGCGGCTCAATCGGGGGCGGACGCGGTCGAACTGGGCATTCCGTTTTCGGATCCGCTGGCCGACGGCCGCACCATCCAGGCCGCCTCGCAGCAGGCGTTGAAGGCAGGCATGACGGTCGCCCGGGCGCTCGAGGCGGCACGTGCGGCGCGCTCGAAGACCGAGGTGCCCCTGCTCTTCATGACGTATCTCAATCCCATCCTCGCCTTCGGCCTGGAAGGGTTTTGTCAGGCGTCGTCGGACGCCGGCATCGATGGCCTGATCGTCCCGGACCTGCCTCCGACCGAGTCCGCCGACCTGCGTCGTGCTGCGGCCGATGCCCGGGTCGACCTCGTGTTCTTCGTCGCACCGACCAGCAGCGAATCCGGCATCGAGGCAGCCTGCCGGGCGGCAACCGGGTTTGTCTACTGCATTGCGGTCACGGGGGTCACGGGCGCGCGCGCGGATCTCGACGAGGGCGTGTTGCCGCTGATTGCGACGGTCCGCCGCCACACCACGCTTCCGGTGGTGGTGGGCTTTGGCATCTCCAAGCCGGAGCACCTGGCCGCCCTCGACGGCAAAGCCGACGGCGTGATCGTCGCCAGCGCCCTGCTGGACGCCATTGGGAAGGCGCCGGACGACCCGGCGAGACGGATCCGGGACTACCTCGTCGGCTTGCGGCCCCCACCCTGACCCTCCCCCGCAAGCGGGGGAGGGAATTGACCGTCACACCGTCGGGGAATGGCCAAGGTCCAAGATGCCCCCTCGCTCGAGGAGGATGCTGAAGAACGCCGGTTGATCGATCGGAGCGCGGCGGGAGATCAGGAGGCCTTCCGCCAGCTGGTGCTCCGCTATCACCGGCTGGTGATCAACGTCGCCTTCCGGGCCCTCGGCGAACTCGCACTGGCCGAGGACGTCGCCCAGGAAGTCTTTATCAAGGTCTACAAGTCCCTGCCCAACTATCGACACGACAAGCCCTTCAAGCACTGGCTGCACCGGGTGGCGGCGAACGCGGTCATCGACGCACTGCGCCGGCGCCGGCCCATCGTCTCGCTCGACGGCATGGAGCGGCCCCCCGCCAGCAGCGACGCGGACCCGCAGGACATCGCCACGCGCCACGACCTGCAACGCGAGGTGCGTGACGCGATCGCGAGCCTGCCGTCACACTATCGCGACACCATCGCCTTGCAAGCGTTCGGCGAACTCAGCTACGACGAGATCGCCAAGACGCTCGACATTCCGCTGGGCACGGTGATGTCGCGTCTGAACGGCGCCAAGAAGCTCCTGCGCGAGCGCCTCGGGACCCTCGCCCACCCCGAGGAGGAGGCGAATACGGCATGAATTCACTCCGTTTGAACAGTCGGAGGCCCGAATCCGAATGTTGAGTCACACGACGACCCGCGATTGGCTGATTCCGTATGCCGATGGGATGCTCGCCGCAGACGAGCGACGCCGGATCGACGGCCACATCGCCGGTTGCCCGGCCTGCGCCGCAGAGCTGCGCGAGGTCCGCGAGCTCAACTTGCTGCTGGTCACCCTGCCTCCGGCACCGCCTGTCGCCTTCGCGCCGTTCTGGAGCAACCTCCAAGCTGTGCTCCCGCAGCGGCGCGTTCTTCGGATCCCAAGCGTCCCCACCTACCGCCGATTTGGCCTCGCGCTCGCCGCGGCGACCGTCGCGCTGCTGGCGGCCGCCGGTTCCGCGTTCGCGGCCCCATCCGCGCTGCCTGACAACCCGCTCTATCCAGTCAAGCAACTGGAAGAGGGCATCCGGATGACCTTCACGCCCAGCCATGATCGGTTGGCGCTGCAGCTGCAGCTCGCGAGCGTACGGCTGCGCGAGGCGCGGGCGATGGTGAGTGACCACAAGCCGCTGCTCGCCGAGAACAGCCTGCGCGCGTTCCGCGTCACGATCAATGAGGCCGCCGCCGCACTGAAGAATCCGACCGATCCGCACGCGGCGAATGCCGCGCTGCAAGCTTTGCGTGTGGAACTGGTCGCGGTCGAGCAAGCCAACGCGGTCCGGGCAGACGACGACGCCGAGGTGAAGCACCTGGTCGCCGCTGCTACCGACGAGCTCGACCGGATCGATCCATCAGGAGCGGTGAGCACCCAACCGACGACCGTGGTCGTCGAGCCGTCGGCACCGCAGTCCACCCCCACGCCAACGCCGCCGCCGGCTTCGCAGCCCACGCCGCCGCCCGAGTCGACCGGCGGCGACCGCCATTCGACACCGCGCCAGCATTAACCGAACGCGTCGCTAGACTTCTTTCGTGGGTGCCCGCGAGGATGTCCTGGTCGTTCCCAGGGACATCCTGTTTGCCGGCAGTGAGTGGAGCGGGTTTCGCGCCACTGGTCTCGATGATCTGCTGGCACGCGTCCGAGCGAACTATCGCTTCCGTCCGCGGCGGGAGGTCGAGGAGGACGCCGCCGAGCCCCAGATCATCCCCTACGTCGTCTTTCGCCACGGCGACCGCTATTTCCTGACCCATCGGCTGCGGCGCTCCAGCGAGCGGCGGCTGCGCCATTTGTACTCGCTCGGCGTCGGCGGGCACATCAATCCCGAGGATGTGGAGGGCGCTGCCGATCCGATCGATGCGGGATTACGACGCGAGTGGGAGGAGGAGGTGGTCTACGACGGCCACTTCTCGACGCGCCTGCTGGGCGCGATCAACGACCAGACGACACCGGTCGGCCGGGTGCACGTTGGGCTGATCTTCCTGGTCGAGGGCGACCGGCCGGAGATCTCGATCCGGGAGGTCGACAAACTGTCGGGGGCATTGTTCGAACTCGACGCCATGCGCAGCTACTACCTCGACATGGAGTCCTGGTCGCAGCTGATCTTCGATTACTTGACGGGGGTTCCGGTCGCCTAAAACGGCCTGTCTCTCCAGAAGGGTAATCGCGGGCACCTCGTTCTTTCAGTAATGAGCCCGCTGCTTGGCGGCGTTGGACACGGGGGTCCGCCGTCCGTCTTGGGAATCGTTCTCCTTGTGGCCATATCTGTCCTCGGCTTGGGGTTCATCCTGCTCGGTTCCAGATCGGCATCGGCGGCGCGACAGCGCCTCATGGACGAGCTCCGCGCGCGCCAATCTGATCTTGGCGTCCAGGACGGTGACCCGAAGGTGCCTGCATCTGATCAGGGGGAGCCATCCGGAACTGCTTTGGTGCTTACGCCCGTTGGCAGGTCCGACGGGGTTCAAATGCTGCAAACGCTCACCGGTCCCGTCCGCGCGATTCTCCGTGCCCGGGCGGGGGGCAACCTGGAACCGGTCAGGCCCTACCTGGTCGCCTCCCTGTATCAGCGCCGTAATGGACAGACCATTGGCCTGGGCGATGGAAAATACCGCCTTTTCATGGATGGCGGTGCGTCAGTTCCTGAGGTCCAGGCACTTCGGGTAGGCCTGACGACCAAAAGGTCCGATGAGCGATGGACCCTTGTGCGCTCCCATAACCTGATCGTGTGCCGCGCATGCGGTGGATCGGTCTCCGGCGCGCTGGGTGACAAATGCCGCGCCTGCAGCACCGCATGTACCGGCTTCGAGGCCGGTTGGCGCGTCCTGGATATCGCCGCCGCTTGATCACCGGGCCCCCACCCTGCCCTCCCCCGTAAACGGGGGAGGGGAAGTTCTACGTGGTGAGGTCTTTGGCGAGCTCTTCGAAGTTGCGGACGTAGCGCAGCGCGTCATCCTCCGAGTGCTGGACGGAGAGCGTCCAGTTTTCCTCGGCGCCAGGCGCCATCAGCACGCCGCGGTTGCATTGATAGAGCCACGACAGGTAGGCGTACTTTTTGTCGATCGTGAGGTAGTCGCGATAGTTGCGCACGCGTTCCTTGCGATACGTGACGCAGCCGCGCGCCGCCAGCGTGATCGGATGGAAGGGCAGCTGGTAATCGCGCATGACCCGGCGCAGCCCACCCTCGAGCGCTTCGGACAGCGCATCGAAGTGCGAGTACGCGGCCGGCGTCAGGATGGACGTCAGGGTGGTTTTCGACGCGGCCATCGTGAGCGGGTTGCCGTTGAACGTGCCGATTTGGACCACCTTGTGTTCGTCGATGGTCGCCATCACATCCGCGCGGCCGCCGACCGCGCCGCATGGCAGTCCGCCGCCGATCGCCTTGGCGAGCGCGACCAGGTCGGGGGTGACGCCAAAGCGCTCGGTGGCGCCACCGGCCGCGATCGTCACGCCGGTCTTGACCTCGTCGAAGATCAGGAGCGCGCCGTGTTGGTGGGCGAGGTCGCGAACGCCCGACAGGTACCCGTCTTCGGGGAGCACGATCCCGATGTTCATCATCACCGGCTCGACGATGATCGCCGCCACCTCGCCACGATGCCGATCGAGGGTGTGCTCCAGGATCCCGAGGTCGTTGAACGGCACAACGGTGACGAGGTCGACGACCGCCTGCGGCGTGCCGCCGCTGTAGGGCACCGACACTGGGGCGTCGGCCGGACCCATGAGGTCCGGCGGTGGCTCGACCGATACCAGCAGCGCGTCATGGTGGCCGTGATAGCTGGCCTCGATCTTGATCAGTCGGTCGCGCCCGGTGAAGCCGCGCGCCAGTCGAACCGCATCGAGCGTCGATTCGGTACCGCTGTTGGTGAAACGCCATTGGGGCTGCTTGAATCGACCGGATAGCTCCTCCGCCACGACGGCGTCATCGACCACTGGCTGCGCGAAATGCGTCCCTTTCGCGGCCTGCTCGCTGATCGTCCGAACGATCTGAGGATGCGCGTGCCCGACGACCATCACGCCGAAGCCATTGTGAAAGTCGACGTATTCGTTCCCGTCAACGTCCCAGACCCGGCTGCCTTTGCCGTGATCGATGAAGACCGGCTGAGGGGCGGCGTCCTGGAAGGACGAGGCAACCCCTCGAGGGATGAACCGCTTTGCCTGCTTCCACAGCTGATCGGACCGCTGCCGCTTCGATCGGAACCGCTCCTCCTCCCTGGCGATCAGTTCCACGACGCGCCCAGGGGCGATCGGCTCGGCAACAGTGCTCACGGCGTCCCTCCTCGAGATTTCTTCACGGCCAGCGCCGAGATCGCATCTAGTATGCAGCGGTTGGCGTTCTGGGCGGTGATCTCCGAATGATCGTACGGGGGCGAGACCTCGACAAGGTCCATGGCGACCAAATTCGTGCGCAGGGCGACCTTGCGGATCGCACGAAGCAGGTCGGCGGGCTGCATCCCGCCGGGCTCTGGCGTGCCGGTCCCGGGCGCGAACCCGGGATCGAGCACGTCGATATCGACCGAGAGATAGATCAGCTCCGGACCGTCCAGCGCCTCCGAGATCGCCTGTTTGATGACCGTGTCGACGCCACGATCGAGCAACTCGCCCATCAAATGCCAGCGCATTCCCTGTGCGCGCATCCACTCGAAGGTTTCGCGCTCGGGCCAGTAGCCGCGCAGCCCGATCTGAACGAAGTTCCGGCCGGGGATCGCACCCGATTCGATCAGCCGTCGCATCGGGGTGGCATGCGATGCGAGGTTGCCCCAGCTATCGCGACCCGTGTCGGCATGGGCGTCGAAATGGACGATGCCGACCTTGCCCCGTCCGTAGGCATCGGCGACCGCGGTCGCGGAAGGATGCGTGATCGAGTGATCGCCGCCGATCACCATCGGCACGACTTTTCGGGAGGCAACCTCCGCAACCTTCTTTCGGATCGCATCGTGGGCCTGGTCGGTCAGTCCCGGATAGCAGACCGCATCGCCATAGTCGACGACCTTCAACACCTCGAAGGGCGCGACTTCCAGGTCGAGGTGCCAGCTGGCTGGCTGATAATTGGCGACCCGCACGGCGCGGGGGCCAAAGCGGGCGCCGGGTCGGTAGGTGGTCCCGTCGTCCCAGGGTGCGCCCATGACGGCCACGTCGGGCCGCCAGGCATCGAGCTCTTCGGGCTCACTCAGCGACCGTACCTTGAGAAAGGTGGCCGGTCCGAGGTACTGGGGACCGTCGACCTGGGCGTCGAGGTTGGGCGTGGCTGGCATTCGCCTACAATTCTCGCAGCGTCTTCATTTGCGGCTTACGAAGACCAATATTGGGGAGGGAGAAATATGAAGCGGATTCCAATCGTCCTGGCTACGGCGGCCATGACACTTGCCGCGTGCGGCGGGTCGACCGCAGGTCCGGCGGCGAGTTCGGGGGGGCCGAGCAAAGTCGCCAGCATCGCGGCAGAGGTCCCGTCGTCGGTGCCGACGCCGATTCAGATCGCGACCGATGCGACGTACTCGCCGGACGAGTACATCGATCCCACCACCGGCGACATCGTCGGCTGGGACATCGACCTGGGTAAAGCGATCTGCAAGGTGATGGGTGTTGCCTGTACCTTCAACAATGTCACCTTCGACAGCATCATTCCGCAGCTCACCGCCAGCAACCCACGGTACGTGCTGGGCATCTCGAGCTTCACACCGACCGCGGACCGCGAAGCCAAGGGGATCGACTTCGTCAGCTATTACAAGGCGGGCGAAGGTTGGGTCGTAGCGGCGTCGAGCAGCATCACGGTGAACAGCGCCGCGGACATGTGCGGCCATACCATCGCCGTGGAAACCGGCACGACGGAAGAGACCGACGCCTGGGGATACATCGGCAAGCAGGTTGGCGGCACAGCGATGGCGGGTGCCAAAGACAACTGCACCTCGGCCGGCAAGCAGGACCTCAAGGTCTCCAGCTTCGAGAAGCAGACCGACGCGAACACCGCGTTACTGTCCGGGCGCGCCGACATCGGCTTTCTGGACTCTCAGATCGCCGCCTACCAGGTGAAGGCAACTGGCGGAAAGGTCAAGACGACTGGTCAGGGCTGCAGCGTCGCGCCCTACGGTATCGCTATGGCA
>Ga0207646_10000621_pt1 | contig 46121 bp, 37 predicted proteins | sample KBSK5502metaG_FD_184343 | JGI IMG/M metagenome (GOLD analysis project Ga0207646, IMG submission 184343) | Corn, switchgrass and miscanthus rhizosphere microbial communities from Kellogg Biological Station, Michigan, USA - KBS K5-50-2 metaG... | ecosystem: Host-associated > Plants > Roots >...
CTGTTAAGTTGCTAGCTTTGAAGACTGACCCTTTCTCGCACTAAGCTCCACAGGGTTATTTGCGATAAAGGAGCTTAAGCTACGTATTCTCAACACGAAATCCAGCTAAAAAGCTGGAAACTAGAGTTGATGTAAAGATGGGAGAAATATCTGGGGTGGTGTTCAGCGCGGCATTCGGCATGGTATGGAGTTTGGTGGTCAGTGGGGAGCTTGCGGCAGTGGATGGCGTAGTATATTGCCGTAGGTTTGGAATATTGTTAAGCCTAGTATGTGGAGTGGCCGGCGGCTTTGTATTTGATATGCAAGGCGGCCTGCTAGGCCACCTGGCGAGTGGTATCTTGATTGGTCTAGCGTTCTGTCTTACATACTTCCGTTTAGCAATGTATCCCTTTGAGGTCGTTACATTAGCCTCTGCACACTTCATATGCCGACGATGGCCACATGCGGTGGCATTCGCGTGGCGATGGTGTCCAGTCGCCTGGGACGAATTGATATGGCTACCCCTGCCCTTTGTCAGCGAGTTGCTGGCACTGTTAATGCAGCAAAGTCGGGGAAAGGGCTTTCAGCAAATCGCCTTCGTTGCGGCAGAGCGGAAACTACAACGCCACGCAGCGCTTGTTGCGCTAGTGGAAGTGACCGTCAACGATTTATGGGTGAAGTCCATAGCAGATCTGGCTGATGTGACGGAGAAATTGAATTGGACAACGGACACGCCTGCCGAACTATCCGCAGAACTGACAATGGCTCTTCCGCGTTTTGATCGAACGGCGCGACACGTAGGGCAATACCTTGCCCTTAACAGCGTATACCGGAAGGGTGAAGCCCTGAACTGGGCGGTGGCGGAGGTAGAGGCGTTGCAGCGTAGTCTCATCGCCGCGCGCGGGAAAGCCGCGCCCCGCCTCCTGCAAGTGGCTAACGAGTGGAGCAGGATCTTGAAGGCGGAGCGCGAGACTATCGAGGCACAATCAAAGGCAGCGCGAGAGATTCCGAATCCGTTCGTCTTCGGCAATCCCGTCACCGAGACGGAGCACAACGTCTTCACCGGGCGGCGCGACATCGTGCGACAAGTGGAGGAAAGCGTGCTCGGTGCGGCTCAAGCGCCAACGCTTCTCTTGCACGGGCCGCGGCGGATGGGCAAGACGAGCATTCTGAATCAACTGTCGCGGCTCCTCGGCCCTGACTTTGCCCCCGCCGTGGTTGATTGCCAGAATCCCGCCGTGACCGGCAGTGTGGCGACGCTGCTGCGGTATCTCTCCCGCGCCGTCAGCGATAGCTTGCGGCGGCGGCGTGTAGTGGCGGCGCCGCTCACTGCGGCAGCGTTGGAGCGCGAACCGTTCGCCGCCTTTGACGAATGGCTGGATGGTGTCGAGCGGGCGATGCCGGAGAAGATGCGCGCCCTGCTTTGCCTGGACGAATACGAACGCCTCCAGACGGCGCTAGAGGCAGGCTGGGGCGCAGCGTTCTTGGACGCGCTGCGGCACTTGCTCCAGCATCGCCCGCGCGTGGCGTTGATGTTCACCGGCGCCCATACCTTCGCGGAACTCGGGCCGGCGTGGACGGATCGCTTCATCAGCGCGAGGCGGGTGCGGGTCAGCTTCCTCACCCGCGAAGAGGTGCTGCCGCTGCTGACCCAACCGATTCCCGAATTCGATCTGACCTACGCGCCGGGCGCGTTGGAGGTGATACTCACGGCGACCTACGGCCAGCCGTTCCTCACCCAGGCGGTCGCCTTCGAGTTAGTCCAATTCCTCAACGAGCAGCGGCGGAGGGAAGCAACGCCCAACGACGTGGAGCAGGCGATAGCTCGCGCACTGGTGAGCGGCGGCGAATACTTCGCCAATGTTTGGAGTGACGCAGGTCGGCAAGGCCAGGCGATTCTGTGTGCGTTGGCCAAGGGCGAGGCACCGCCGGACTTCGCTGCCGCACGCACCTGGTTGCGAGAGCACGATGTGCTGAATGATGCCGGGGAGTTTGCGGTGCCGATGGTGGAGCGATGGGTGAGAGAGCAGGGCGTAAGAGCTTTGGCTTAGGTTTGGGTTAACAGCCTGTCCCGCAGGTTTCGAGGACACGGCGCAACTGGCGGTCGGCTACCGGCGCAAGGATGTGCTGCGTGGTCTGCTCGACGCTCATCTCCTCTTGCGGGCGCAGCTCGGGGGCGAGGTCGAGGCGCTGCATTTGTTGGGCGAAGCGAACGACGTGGACTAACTCGTGGGTGAGCACGTAGAGGAGCAGCGGGTCGAGAGGAAGTTTGTTGATCCTGCGCGCTGGCGCTAGGCCGCGGCCGGCAGCGCGCAGGATGCGATGATCTTGCAGGCAGATGCGGTAGAGGTCGCGGCGGTCAATCACGGTCTCGCCGACGCGCCGCGTGAAGTCGTAGCACATGACCTGGGCGAAGGCTCGGTGATTGACCTCCTCCGGCGCGAGTTCCTTCAGCGTGCGCACCTCGTAAGTCATGCGCTCCCACTCGCGCGGGGCGAGCACATAGAAGCTACCCACCAAGTCCTCGGCATCGGCCCGCGCCTGCCGGACCGCTTTCAGCTCAGCTTTCCCGAAACGTTGCAGCTCACGCATTGCTTTCTAGGTTCAAGGGCTGACCGAAGAAATGATAATTCGCCCATTCGCCGGGGGCAAGTGCCATGAGGGTGGCAATGAGCAGGGGACTCTCCACGTCACTGCTTCCAGACTACCACCCGACCGCGTACCGCCCGCGCCGCACGTCAGCGCCCGCTTGAATCACTCTGGTCTGCGGGTCGAAGATGATGATCGTCGGCGCCGACCCTGAACTGTAATTGCCACCGACCTCGACTTTGTGCTTGCGCTGCTTCAGCTCTTCAATCACCGGAGCCGTGATGCGCCCTTCAGCTTGGAGCAGGCCGGGGTTGAATCGGTGGTCATCAAATGAACTGATGAAGTGCAGCGTCTCGAAGCGCGGCGCCTCAACCGCCTCCTGCGGGTTCATCCCGAACTCGATGACGTTGAGCAAGACCTGCAGCAGCGCCTGGTCCTGATTATCCCCGCCAGGGGTGGAGAGCGCGGCGAAGGGTTCGCCGTGCTTGAGCACGAGGCTCGGGCTGAGCGTAATGCGTGGCCGTTTGCCGGGCCGGAGTTCATTCGGGTGGCCGGGCGTGAGCAGAAAACTTTGCAAGCGGGATGAGATGGGGATGCCGGTGTCGCCCGCGATCACCGCCGGGAGCCACGCCCCGCTCGGCGTGGCCGAAAAGACGTTGCCTTGCGCGTCGATCACGTTGACGCAGGTGGTGTCGTGGGCGCGTTCGGTTTCAGGCACCTCGGACGGGCCGATCTCAACAACCTCGCTGGTCATCCGGGCGAGCGACTTTTTATTCGCCGGGTCGCCGGGACGTTGCTCCAGAGAAGCCGCCTTGGCGTCAATCAGCCCCCGCCGCATCGCCGCATACTCTTTCGAGAGTAACTCCGCGCCGGGCACCCTGACGAACCGCGGGTCGCCGTAGTAACGGTCGCGGTCGGCGAAAGCGAGCTTGAGCGCCTCGGTCAGCGTGTGAATGTAATCGGCCGAGTTATGGCCCATCTGCTTGAGGTCGAAGCCCTCGAGCAAGTTGAGCGTCTCCAGCAGCATCGGCCCCTGGCTCCAGAACCCGACCTTGTAGACTTCATAGCCGCGGTAATCGACGTGCGTCGGTTGATCGATCTCGGCGTGGAAGGCGGCTAAATCGTCAGCGCGGAGCAATCCGCCGGCGCGCTCCATCGCCTTCCCGATCCGCTCGGCAAGCGGGCCGCGGTAGAAGTGATCGCGCACCGCTTGGAGCGCCGCGTGACGGCCGCGCGAGGCGTTTTTCTTCTCTACCTCGACCAACTCGCGCAACGTCCGCGCCAGGTCCTTCTGGACGAACAGGTCGCCGACTTTCGGCTCCTGGCCGTTGGGCAGAAAGATGACCCGCGCCTCCGGCCACTGCTCAAAAACTTTCCGCGTGTTGCTGATGTAGCGCACCCGCAGCTCGTCAATCGGGAAGCCGTCGGCCAGTTCGATGGCGGGCTGCAAGACATCGGCCAGCCGCAGGGTGCCGAAGTTGTCGAGCGCCACAACCATCGCATCGAGCGCTCCGGGCACGGTCGCGGAGAGCGGCCCGGACGAAGGAATCTGGCCGGAGCTTGCATGGCCCGGACGTGAAGCCTCATCCTTGCCCGCGTCATCATTCTTCCGCTTCTCGTAAAACTCCCGCGTGGCGAGACGGGGCGCCGTTCCCTGGCCATTGATCGTGGTGACCGGCTTGCCCGCCGGCTTGATGATCACCGGCACCTCGCCGCCGAAGCCGAAGTGCGAGAACTCAATCACCGAAGCCGCGAAGGTCGTGGCCACACCCGCGTCCACGGCATTGCCGCCGCGATGGAGCAGGCGCATTCCCGCCTCGACCGCGAGTGGATGCCCTCCGGTCACGACCCCGCGCTTCCCGCGGACCACCGGCCTGAAAGTGTCGGGCCGCGGCGGCGCTTGGGCCAGCGTGAGGGCCGCCAGCGAGGTGGCGAGCATTAAAGTAAAAAGCCTGGTTGAGAAACGGCGCACTCGTAATCTCATGTCGATCTCCCCATCATTCGGCAAGCCTCGTGGCTAGATTGGTCGTCAGTCAACTTCTACCAAATTTGAATGAGGGCGACAAGGGCACCGGCCCGGTGATGCCCATTTTCCTAAGAGACTGTTTGAAAAGCCCTGGGAGCGCACGCGTCCTCGCGTGCTAGCTTCCGGGAGTTGCCCCTGCCGGCCTAATCCGCCGCCTGCACCACCCCGGCACGCGAGGACGCGTGCGCTCCCAGGGTTGCTCTCAATACTCAGTTGTTTCGCCCCGTCCAGGTGTGCTAAATTTTAGGTGAGTTGACAGTTGATCTTTATCCCTCAGGAGGTACGAAAAGAGTTATGCCAATTTATGAGTACGTTTGCGACAAGTGCGGTCACCATCTGGAAGTCATGCAGAAGATGAACGATAAGCCCTTGAGCAAATGCCCGCAGTGCCGCGGGAGACTCGAAAAGATCTTCTCGCAGACCAGCTTTCAGCTCAAGGGCTCAGGTTGGTACGCCACGGACTACACCGGCCGTGGCAAGGCGGAGAAGGCGGAGAAGATTGACAAGACTGACAAGAAAGAGACTGACAAGAAAGATAAGGCCGCGAACTGCGCTTCGACCGGCGGCGCCTGCGCCACCGGTAAGCGTGACACCGGTGATAAGTAGCCGCCTGGGTGAGCCACCTCCCTCGCCGTCAACCGACGCGGGGGAAGAAGACAGGCTTTATGAGAAGTTTCGGCCAAGACCAGCGTGCAGAAGGCGGAACGATGAACGATGAGCGCAGAATTCATTTTTCGTCGTTCATCGTTCATCGTTCATCGCTCATCGCTCTTTCCTCCCTCGGCCTCATCTGCGCGCTTTTCGTCTTCAATGCTCACCTCGCCCCCGCGCAATCCGGCCGCAATGTCGTCTCCGGCCGCCGGACGACCGTCGTCAACATCATCGCCCAGCGCACCGAAGACCCGTCGAAACCCCGCCGCCTGCTCGCCGCCAGCCTCAAAGAAGAAGCGGAGAAGACGGTCACCAAAAACGAGCTCGAGTTCTACGACGGTGGCGTGCTCCAGAAGATCGAGTCTTTCGCGCCCGACCCGAGCCCGGCGCGCATCGTGGTGCTGATGGACAATTCGGCGACGCTCCAGGCCGACGTCAAAAAACTCGCCACCGTCCCGGCCGCTTTCGCGCCCGAAATTTACGAGGGCGATAAGGTCATGGTCATCGGCTATGACGTGAAGCCGGAGGTCATCACCGATTTTACTGACGATCCGAAGCAACTCCAGAGCACGCTCTCACTGCTCAGAAAGACCGACACGCCGCACCTCTTCGACGCGCTGAATGTTGTGATGGAGGACGTGCTCCGCCCGGAGGTCGGCTTCTCCAAGCGCATCGTCGTGCTCATCAGCGACGGCTTGGACCGCGACAGCAAGATTAAGTTCGAGAAGATTCTGGGGACGTTACAGGACGAGAACATCACCGTCTACGCGATCCAGGTCAAGGACCGCACGCGCGGGGCGCTGCGTAAAGACGGCCCCAAACCGGTCCAGGCTTTAGAGGAACTCACGGCGGGGACGGGCGGGAAGCTCTACCCGATGGACGGCGACCTCAAGCAGGCGGTCAAAGACATCTGCGACGAACTGCGCAACGACCGCTATCAGCTCAGCTACTACCCTGAAGGCATCAGCCCGATCAACAAGCGACGGCTATTGATCACTACCTCTGACGCCGCCCTCCAACTACGCTTCAAAGCCTATCATCCGCCGCACGCGCCATAGCTGTCAGCCGTCAATTACTCTGTTGGCTGCGATTTCACAGCTTATATTCGCTCGTCTTTATTAGAAGTTATAAGAAATAAGGTTTCCAATCGTTTTTGCTCGGTTTTTTGAGGTCGAATCGTTATTCTTGTAACGTCTATTTTACCCGCGCAACCTGAGACTGATCAGCCGTATATTACTTGATTTCATATAGCAATGCTCATATAATCTGCGGCATGCCAAAAGTGAGATTATGGGGATACCGCTGCGAACGGTGTGGCCACCATTGGATGCCACGTGAAAAGGATCAGGAGCCGCGCGTTTGCCCGAAGTGCAAAAGCCCTTATTGGGATCGGCCGCGCAAGGTTGATCTGAAGAAAAAGCGATGACTGATGATAACAGTACTTGCTGATCTTGTTTGACTGCGCGAAGTGTTGTATAGATGCAGAGTGAATCGAGGAATCAGATGGCCCCAACAGTAACAGAGCAAACCCCTAGGAAGAAACGAAAAACGCCTGCCGGTGTGGCAACAAATGAGCTCATCTTTTCGGCTTACCAGGGCGCGAATGATGATCTCTTCCCGTTAGTGCTATCTCTCTACGTCGCTCCAGGGAGCACCGTAGCTGACGTAACTTATGGCAAAGGAGTATTCTGGAAGCGAGTCCCACGGGATCAATACCAGTTGCTTGCTACTGACTTGACCACCGGTATTGACTGTCGACACCTGCCTTATCAGGATCAGACCATTGACTGCGTAGTCTTTGATCCACCATATATGCACACCCCAGGCGGCACGGCGCATGTCAACCACCAAAACTATGAGGGGTATTACCGCAATAACGGCGCCAGCAATGGCTCAACTAAGAAATATCACGAAGCCGTATTAGACCTGTATTTTAAGGCGGCTGAGGAAGCCTATCGGGTCCTGCGCAATGAGGGCATATACATCGTGAAGTGCGCTGATGAGGTTTGCGCCAACCAACAGCGCCTCACCCACGTTGAGCTGATCAGTAAACTCACTCAGGACGGGTTCATCATTGAAGATTTATTTGTGCTGGTGCGTAACAACAGGCCAGGAGTAAGTCGAATGCTACGGCAAGCCCACGCACGGAAGAACCATTCGTACTTTCTAGTGTTCCGCAAATCCACCGGCAAGGCGCGATGGAAAGGCGTGGAGAGCCGCCTTGTCCTTAAACGAGCGGAGCCGACAACACTACCTCTTTTTCAGCAAAAAACTCATCAAATCGTTTGAGCCGGATCACAGGAAACTGGCGAGAGAGCGTCGCGTATCGGAAGGGCATATCAAAATAGTAGATTCTGTCCATTTTGGCCAAGAATGTTTGATAGGCGAGCCACTGATCCGGCACACAGATCTCAACCACATCCCGAGCTGTGGAACTCAATTTCGTCTCGGAAAAAACGACCAGGATGCCCCGGAATTTAGCGTGCCCATACGCCGCATCGAGTATCCTTTGGTGGGCCCATGCCTGTACGACCCGCTCTCTGGTTGATATTTTGACAGGTAAATGGACTTGCGGTTGCCCTTCTCCGAGCTTGAACAGGAAATCCATAGTCATACGGACCGGTTTGCCCGAAACAGGCAAGCTGACCTGTTTAGTGGGATTCACTCCAAGTTCACGCGCAAATAGATGCCCAATGAGCAATTCAAAATATGTCGCTGGTCCCTTCTTGTTGTTTCTGTCGAACAGATCGCTCGCTGCCCCGTATGCAATTGCCATCGTATACAACAACGAGGCTAGTTCGGCATTGGCCGCCCCCGGACGTATCCATTTTCTCCATTGCTTGGAAATGGCTTGCTCGTTGAAGTTATACAGCGCCCGGTTAATGGGGCGAGACAAGCTGTTGGGAGTGCTCCGCTTAGCATAGGAAAAATAGGTTTTGCCTGAAACGCGAGAGAGCAGATCAACCGTGATGCACTTGTCATTGAGAAAGTGCATAGAGGTACTGACTAAGCTGAGCAGTTTTTCAGAAGTATCAGCACTACCCAAGTCAGCACTTCCAGCTATTTTCAACTGCTCATACGGGATACGTAGAGGGTTAGTTGCCCGTGGGTGCGACGGCATCCGGTTCTCTGGCTATGGGGCACTCTGATTCAAGGTGGATTTATGATGCCTGATGCTCAACTTGAGATAATCTCAACCCGATAATCTTCGATCACCGGGTTCGATAAGACATCATGAGCGAACTTCTCAACCTGCACACGAGCCTGTGTCTCATCCAATCCAGGGTCCAATTGAATTTCGAAGTATTTGCCCTGACGGATGTCGGCAATGCCCTGATAGCCGATAGTGGTTGCGGCGTGGTGGATTGCCTTGCCTTGGGGGTCGAGCACTCCGTTTTTTAAGGTCACATAGACTTTGGCCAGCATGATCCCCTCTTTTAGGTTTTTCCAAAGACCCGCTCGAAGATGTAGTCAACATTCTTGAGCTGCGCCCGCACGTCGAAGGCGTGCGCAATCTGTTCCGGCTTGAGCACACGCGTGATGTCTGGGTCCTGGCGCACCAACTCGCGAAAGTCGAGCCCTTCGTCCCAGGCGCGCATCGCGTTGCGCTGAACCCAAGCATATGCCTCTTCGCGCGAGGCGCCGCTTGCCGCTAGCTCCAACAACAGGTGGCCTGAGAAGACGAGGCCGCGCGTCGCGTTCAGGTTTTCGAGCATCCGCTCGGGGCTGACCACCAGCCGGTCGAGCAGCGAGGTGGTCTTGGCGAGCAGGTAGTCCACCGTGATGCAGGCGTCCGGCAGGATCACGCGTTCGGCCGACGAGTGCGAGATGTCGCGCTCGTGCCAGAGCGCGTTGTTCTCCAAGGCTGCCACCGCGTAGCCGCGCACCACGCGCGAGAGGCCGCAGATGCGCTCGGAGAGGATCGGATTGCGCTTGTGCGGCATGGCGGAAGAGCCCTTCTGGCCGGGCTTGAAATACTCGTGCGCCTCGCGGACCTCGGTCCGCTGCCAGTGGCGGACTTGGAGGGCGAACTTCTCCAGCGACGAGGCGATGATCGCGAGCGTCGAGACGAACTCGGCGTAGCGGTCGCGCTGGATGATCTGCGTCGAGACGTTGGCCGGCTTGAGGCCGAGCAGGAAGCAGACTCGCTCTTCGATCTCTGGGTCAAGGTGCGCGAAGGTGCCGACGGCGCCTGACAGTTTGCCGTAGCTCACGCCGGCCCGCGCCCTCGTCATCCGGTCGACGTCCCGTCGTACTTCTTCATACCAGAGCGCGAACGTGAGGCCGAGCGTCGTCGGCTCCGCGTGGACGCCGTGCGTGCGGCCGATCATCGGCGTGTCTTTGAACTCAAACGCCCGCCGCCTGAGCACGTCACTCAGGGCTTGCAGCTTGGCGATGATCAGATCGCCCGCCTCGCGCAGCAGCAGGGCGTTGGCTGTGTCCACCACGTCCGACGAGGTGAGCCCGTAGTGTACCCACCGCGCTTCGGGCCCGATCTGCTCGGCCAGGTTGGTGGTGAACGCGATCACGTCATGGTCGGTGACCTTTTCCAGTTCGGCGATCCGCTCGACGGAAAACGAAGCCTTGCGCCGGATGACTTCCACTGCCTCCATCGGGATCGCGCCCGCCTCGGCGTTCGCCTGGCAGGCCGCGATCTCGACTTCGAGCCACTTGCGGAATTTATTCTCTTCGGTCCAGATGGCGCCCATCTCGGGCAGGGTGTAGCGCGAAATCATGCGATTTCAAATTTCGAATTTCAGATTTGAGATCAACAAGCTGGTCATTTCGAGCGAAGATAGCGCGAGAAACAAAACACGCTCAAACCGGCGGCCCCGATGGGAATCAACAAGCTCTGCTCCTCCCAGCCCGAAGCACGCGCGACGAAGTAAGCGATCAACCAAACTATGGCCGCGATAGCCAGGCCGATGCCGGCGCGCTTGTAGGCTGCTCTCAACCTTGCTTGCTCGCTGCTCATCGTTTTCGAGTCAGTACCGCGAGCGGTAGCGAGCGTGACCTCCATCATGGCCTGTCGTGGGAAGCGACGCTCGCTACCGCTCGCGGTACTGATCCGTCCGCACCGGTCGGGCTTTTCTTGCTCCCGCCCCTCATTCGGCATAATAAATCCTTCGCGCCCGCACTGTCAGGCCGGGGCGGGCTGGGAAGACCTCGACTGTGTGCAGGCTCTCTAAACTCGGCTCCCGCTCGATCATGAAGGCGAGGGTGTACTGCGTGCCGATCTCTTTAATGACGCCGGCGTGCGCCGTGACGAACTTGGCAAAGCTCTCCGGCATCCAGATCTCTCCGCCGCTGGCCTCGGCCAGTTGTCGCAACTGCGCCGCCGCCCCGTCGAGCTTCGCGAGATACTTGCGCAATTCAAGCAGACGATCCGCTTTGGAGTCGCTGAGAATTTTCGGCTGGGGCAGTTGCAGGCTCGGCTTCTCAGTGTTCTGCCGCTTGAGTGGTTTCGTAGTCGGCGGCTCGTGATCCTTCTTCCAATTGATCGTCTTGCCGATCTCCTGCTGCAACAGGTCCGCCCAGCCGATGACGAAGACCGAGGCGCGGGCGTGGGTGACGGCGGCCAGCGCCTGTTCGTGTCGGGTGCGGCCGACCGTATCTATCCCGTCGGTGACCAGCACGATGACGCGGCGGCCCGAGGGGCGCTCGCGCAGTTTCTCCGCGGCCAATGTCAAGGCGTCGTAGTAACTCGACTTGAGCCCGACCCGGTATTTCGACCTGATGGCGGCGAGCGCCGCGGTCCGGTCGCGCGTCCAGTCCTGGATCAACTCCACCTTCTCCGCGTATTGGATGATGGCCAGGTAGTCGGACTCAGGCACCTGGGCCACGAAGTTGTTGGCCAATTCGCGCGTGGCCGGTTGTGTCCAGTCCAGGAGCGGCTTTTTGTGCTTCCACAATTCTTCCGGCAACTCTTCCGGCTCGGCACCCAAGGGGCGATTCCACTCGCGGGGGCCGTTCTTGAAGGTGCCGATCTCGTTACACAGATCGAGGACCAGGACGATGTTGGCAGGTTCCCGTTTAAGGCTCGTAATCGTCCGCGGCGCGCCGTCCTCGACGACGATCAGTTCTTTGGGCTTGAGGTCCTCGACGCTCTTCCCGCGGGCGTCGTAAGCGTTGAGCGGCAGCAAGACCTCATGCGTCTCCACCTTGACGATCGGTTTCTCAGCGGGACTGGGGGGCACTTGCCGCCCCGATTGTGCCAGGGTCGTAATCTCAAGCAAGCAGCAGAGGGAGGCCGCGAAGGCGCACCGGAAGAGAAAGGCGGCTAGCCGAGAGCGTGCAATCATCAGCCTGGGAATATTCCTACTCATAACTCTATCCACTCGCTCGGGCGGTCATAGCTGGCGATCTTCACCCGGCGTTCGGACTCGCGGAAGAAGAGCGGCCCGCGCCCCTGCAAAGCCTGGATGGCGGCGAGCCGCGCAATTTCGGGGTGGTTGGTGTTGCGCGACAGGTGCGCGAGCACGATGTACTCGGCCCGCCCGTCAAAATCATCGCGCAGGAACCGCGCCATCTCGTCGTTCGAGGTGTGGCCCTGGCGGCTCAGGATCCGCTGCTTGAGCGCCCACGGGTAGAAGGTGCAGGCGCGCAGCATCTCGACCTCGTGATTGGCTTCGATGATCAACAGGTCCGTCCCGCGGAACCGCTCGGCCGCCAGCGCATTGTAGTAGCCCAAATCCACGGCCATCCCGATCTTGATGCCGTCGGCCTCGACGGTGAAGGCGAACGGGTCGGCGGCGTCGTGCGGGATGGTGAATGGATGAAAGCGGAACGCGCCGATCTCGAAATCTTGCGAAGAAGAAATCGCCTCGCCGCGTTTGACGGTTTTGACTTTCTCTCCCAGGTTGCACGCTGCCAGGGCCGCCGTCGAGATGTAGATCGGCACGTCCAGCGTTTTGGAGAGCACACTCAGGCCACGCGAGTGGTCCGAGTGCTCGTGCGTGATGACTACGGCCGTCAGCCGCGTGGCCTCCTCGCCCATCACCTGGATGCGGCGCACCAGTTCGCGCGCGCTCATCCCGCAGTCGATCAGCACACGCGTCTCCCCCGCGACGATCAGAGTCGCGTTGCCGGAACTCCCGCTGCCGAGGATGCAGATGCGCATGCAGTGTTGGCGGCTTGATTGACGGCGCGAATGTTTCAGTGATTTCGCATCCTAACACATCGGCCACACGGCTTTCAAACCACGGCACCGCGATTGGCGAAGGTTGGAACTTTGCCCGGCTGGTCAGCGTATCTCATCGGCGAACTGCCGGATTCGAAATATTCCAACCCCTTTGCCGTGGATCCCGGTTCATGCCACTGCTGGCGCTCGCCGCCGCGCCTCTCTGGGCGGAGCCGGGCCTCTTCGCGCCACTTAAACCAAGGAGTGAACATGTCTCAGAAGCGTTTACCGCTCTCCCCCGTGATGACCATGCTGGGCCGCGGCGGCCTGGCCGTGATCGTCTTCGACTTTCAGCCTAAGCCCAACATCAAGCCGCGAAATATTGGCGAGGGCCTCGTGCAGAAGCTGGTCGGAGTGATGTGGGTGGACGAGCAGGCGAAGGAGATCGCCCGGCTCGAAGCGCACTTCAATGACAAGTTCAAGATCGCTGGCGGTCTCCTCGCCACACTCCAACCGGGTGGGGCGCTGGTCTTCGAGCAGACCTACATCAATGACGAAGTGTGGCTGCCGTCTTACACGGAGATCAACCTCTCGGCCCGCATCCTGCTCTTCAAGGGCATCAGTGCCAACCTCACTCTCCGCTACAGCGATTACAAAAAGTTCAAGGCCGAAGCGGGCAAGTACGAGCTGAAAGACCCGGTGGAGGGGAAGAAACGACCTCAGCCGTAGCGATGTCCGACAAACTTCAGTTTGTCGCTGGTCTCCGCCATCGGCTCTATTCGCAAGCAAACGACAAACTGAAGTTTGTCGGACATTTTTTGAGGGGAAACTATGTCTGCACAACCTGCCATTCCGGCTACCGAACCGCTGCCCGCCCTGGGGCCGGTCTTGGGCAGAGAGCGCATTGAAGTGATCGACATGCTGCGCGGTCTGGCGATCTTTGGCATCCTGTTAGTCAATATGAGTGCCTTCAGCATGCCCGAGGACTTTCCGGCCGGGCAAGTGTGGCCGAGCTTGGCTGACCGTGCAGTGCAAGAGCTGATCCTGTTTTTTGCTAAGGGCAAATTCGTCGCCCTCTTCTCCTTCCTCTTCGGCCTAGGGCTGGCGGTTCAGGTGATGCGGGCCGAAGCGCGAGGGGCACGCTTCGTGCCCGTCTATCTGCGCCGCCTGCTGGTCCTGCTGCTGATCGGGTTGGCGCACACGCTACTCCTGTGGGACGGAGATATTCTCCACACCTACGCGCTGTTTGGATTCCCGTTGCTTCTCTTCCGCAAGCGCCCGCCCAAAACGCTGCTCGTCTGGGCGGCCGTCTTTCTGCTCATCCCGATGCTGCTCTTCGCCGCGGCTGCTGGGTTCACGGTGTATCGTCGCGCCCATCCGCAAGCTCTGAGTCAGGTGATAGTGATCGACCCGGCCGAGGATAAAAAGCAGATGGAAGAAGACCTGCGCATCTATTCACGCGGGACTTATGCGGAGATGGTGAGACGGAGGGCGAGCGACTTGCCGTCGGAGATCTTCATCCTCGTCGGCATCTTGGATATTCTCGCCCTCTTCCTGCTCGGCTTGTATGCCGGGCGCCGCGGCATCTTCCATGATGTTGCTGCGCATCTGCCACTGATCCGGCGCGTGCGATGGTGGGGGCTCGGGGTCGGCCTCGTCGGAAACGTGGTCTTCGTCATCGGCGGCTCGCCGTACCCTTCGTTGACCTCGGTCAGGCAGAATGTCGGGGCCATCAGTCTGATCATCAGCGGTCCGGCGCTCGGTTTCTTCTACGCCTCGACGATGATTCTCCTGGCTCAAAAGGAGGCCTGGCAGCGGCGGCTGGCGCCACTGGCCGCGGTCGGGCGCCTGGCGCTCAGCAACTACCTGCTTCAATCGCTCGTCTGCACGACGATCTTTTACAGCTACGGCCTCGGGCTTTACGGCAAGGTCAGACCCGTCTACGGCCTGGCCCTCACGCTGGTCATTTTTCTCCTTCAGGTCCCGCTGAGCCTGTGGTGGCTGCGGCGATTCCAGTTTGGCCCGATGGAATGGCTCTGGCGGTCACTCACCTACCTCCGGCTCCAGCCGATGCGCCTGTCGCCGGCCCAGGCAGTCAGGAAATAGAAGCCTCACCCGAAGAGATGGAACTTTGCCCGGCGGGCCGGCGTATCTCATCAACGAATTGACGGGTCAAGTACAGGTCACCCCCTTCACCGTCGACCCCAGATCGAGCGCATTCTGATTTCAACCTCGCGGTTCTCTTGGCAGGGCCGCGCATTGGCATCCCGGCCTAGCCATTAAATGAAGGAGCAGACATATGAACCACCCACCTCTTCCGAATTTCGGCTCCGGCAAAGTCCACCGGCGTCTCGCCCTCTCTGTCTTGCTTGGCTCAATCCTGATGTTGATCGGCGCTTCGGCGGCCACCGCGCAAACTGCGGACAAGATCGTCAAGCAGGGTGTCGCTGCGCTGGGCGGCGAAAAGGCGCTCAGGCGCGTCACGGCGTGGCAAGCGAAAGGGACTATCACCCGCCAGAGCGACGGCGCGACGGGCCGCTATCAGGCCGCGGCGATGCAGCTTAACCTCTACTCGCTGGCCATCGAGATCGGGGGCTTCGAGGCCAGCGAAGGGTTCAACGGCAAGTCGGGTTGGCGGCGGGACTCGCGCGAGGGCTTGCGCACCTTGACCGGAGCGGAGAGCGCCGCTTTTCAGGCCGAGGCGCTCTACCGCAACCAGCGCTGGCTCAATTACCAGAAGGAGAAATCGAAGCTCGCCTCGGCCGGGCCGGCGACCGTCGGCGGCCAGCCGGCCAATACGGTCGTGCTCACGACCAGCCGCAACGTCAAAATCAAAATCTACTTCGACGCCGCGTCGAAGCTCATCGTCAGAGAAGAAGTGCCGGCGGGCGAGGGCACGAAGACGTTCGATTACGCCGATTACCGCGCCGTCGAGGGGGTCATGGAGCCCTTCACGATCACCCTGTCGGACGGCGAAGCGCAATTCAGCATCAAGCTTGAGCAAGTCACTCATAACCAACCGCTCGAACGCGCGCTGTTCGACTTCCCGAAATTTTCCGGCGAGCCCTTGCCGGACATCGATGCGCTCTTGAAGCAAGTCAGCGATAACCAGAAGCAAATCGATGGGCTGCTGGAGAAGTACACCTACACCCAGGTCGTCACCCAGCGCGAATTCGACAAGAGCGGGACGCTCAAAGAGAAGGAGACCTCGACCTACGAACTCACTTTCTACCACGGCCGCCGCATCCGCCGGCTGATCGAGAAGAACGGCAAGCCGCTCTCCGCGGAGGAGGTGGCTAAGGAGGACCGCCGCATCGAGCGGGTGATCAAGAATATCGAAAAGCGTGAAACTGAAAAAGAAAGAAAGGAGCGCGAGGCGGCCGAGAAGGGCAAGCAAGTGGAGGAAGAGAACAAGCGGACGACCATCGCCGACCTGCTCCGCACCTCGCGACTCATCAACCCCCGGCGCGAGCAGTTCCGCCATCGCGACGTGATCGTCTTCGACTTCGAGCCCAAGCCGAACTACAAGCCGAAGACCGACAACGAGAAGGTCATGCAAAAGCTTTCGGGCGCGGTCTGGGTTGATGCCGCTGACCGCCAGGTGGTCCGCGTCGAGGCCCGGTTGATTGACTCTTACAAAGTGGGCGGCGGGCTCATGGCTTCGATCAAGCCGGGGTCGGCTTTGGTCGCCGAGCAGGACCGCATCAACAACGAAATCTGGCTGCCGACCTATTCGGAGTTCAATCTGACCGCGCGTTTCTTCTTGCTGGCCGGGCTGAGCGTCAACCAGACGGTCAAGTACGGCAATTACAAACGCTTCAATGTCGAGGCGGAGAAGGAGAAGCTCAAGGCCCCGGTTCAGGACGACAAATCCTTAAAGCCCTAATCCCGAACCCGCATTGGTCCGGCGTGACCGATGCGGGTTCAAGCGTTCTTGTCAGCGGGCCTGCTGGCCGGCTCAAAACGTCTCGTCGTGTCTTCGACGATGCTCGGCGGCGGCACGAGTTCGGAAGTCGTGGGTGATCGGAGTTCGCCGCCCTGCGTCACCGGCGGGACGGCCTGCACGTTGCCCCCCGCCGGCAGACTCGGCTGAGACTTGGCGCTCATAAATTGTGCGATGCCTTTCCCAAGACAGGCAAAGGCCGGGATGAACATCCAGATTCCCCAACCTTCCCCGGAACGCATGAGCAGGATGGCAATGACTAGAAAGCCTAGACCCACGAAGGCCTCACTGATTCCATTGTGACTGGAACTGGGATGGCCGCGGTGGCGGCGTCTCCGATGATGTCTAGTGTCGAGATCATCCGGCTGAGCCACGGGCAACTGTCCGGACAGCGCCTGTGGGACAAGACTCACGTTGGCGCCGCAGGCGCGGCAGAATTTCACGCCTTCAATCGGCGCGGCGCATTGGGGACAATACATTGCTCTCTCCTCCCCTCTCTGGATTGGTGGTCAGGATTCGCCTTCGCCGCCCGATGCTGGTGGCGGTGAGTAACCCGGGCCACATCGTCACCTTTATACGTCCTGGACCACTGAAAAGATCCGTTCCCAAAAAAGGCCGCCGGCAATAGCAGCAGCGGGCCAAATTCATTTTCGCGCAGGCGCAGGTGATCGGCAAGTGGTTTGTCACGAAGCCACCCCCTTCAGAGCCAATCGAGTTGCCCGCGCTGCTCGCCAACGAGGTGCAGGAAGAGCGCTTCGAGCGTGCCGAAGCGCTGCCCGCCAAATTCGATCGCCCCGCCTTCGGCGAGCATCCCGACTTCGCCGCGCCAGGCGAGTCGGCCCGCCTTGATGATGGCCACGTCGTCGCACAGCCGCTCGACCGTCTCCAGCACGTGCGTGGTCATAAACACCGTGCGCCCTCCAGCGACGAACCGCCGCAACCAATCTTTGAGCATCGCCACTCCGGCCGGGTCGATGCTCTCGAACGGCTCGTCGAGAAAAAGAATCTCGGGCCGGTGAATGATCGCCGCGGCGAAGGCCACTTTCTTGCGCATGCCAGTGCTGAAATCACCCAGGCGCTTATGCCGGGAAGTGGTCAGCCCCATCACTTCCAGCAACTCTTCGACGCGCTGCCGCGTCGTGCGCTCATCGAGCCCGAACATCCGGGCGTTGAAGGCGAGAAACTCGTGCGCGTAGAGTTGATCAAACAGCGCCAGTCCTTCCGGCATGATCCCGATGCGGCGCTTGAGCGCGGCGGCCTCAAGCGTGAGCGGTTCGCCCAGCAAAGTGATCCTCCCGGCGCTCGGGTCGAGCAGGCCGGTGAGGCAGCCGATGGTCGTGCTCTTGCCCGCCCCGTTCGGGCCGAGGAAGCCGAAGAGCCGGCCGGTGGGGATGCTGAGCGAGAGGTCGTCAACGGCTGTCAGATTGCCGTAGGTTTTCGTGAGGTGCTCGATGCTGATGGCGATCGGGGCCGAAATGCCGTGGGACCCCTCCTCATTCCGCGTAGAGATCAACTGGTCTGTGGATTCAGGCGCGCTTGATTTATTCATGCTGGAGTTCCTTCGGTGATCGTCGCGCAGGCTAGTGGGCGCCGGCGCCCGCGATGGTTTCGATGAGCGGTTCGCGGCGAGCCTCAGCCGCCTTCCCGGCGGATTGGAGCATAAGGGCATAAAAGCCGAAGCACAAGACGGCCAGCAAGGGCAACACCCACCAGTAAGCAAGCACCGTCTCAAAAGAGGCGCGGCGGATCAAGGTAAACGCCGCGGCGAAGACCAGCGCAAACCCTCCGATGATGACGATGTTTCCTCCGACCGAAAGCTGATTGCCAAGCACGCTCCGGAAATCGACGCTCTTGGGCGAGAGCACCGTCGTCCACAGGCCCAGCGCGTTGAAAAAGAAGAGGCCGGCCACGCCGCTTGAGAGCAGCATGACGATCATGCGCGGCTCCACCGTGACGCCGGAGACCAGCGCCCACAGCACGACGGTCGGCGCGATCATGAGCCCGCCGATGAGCAATGCCGTGAAGCTTGAGGCACGCAGCGTGGCGGCGAAGGGCGCCGGCAAGATCGCATAGCGCCGGATGCCCGCCCCGTCATAGCCGAATTGGTTGAGCGCGATCGCGGTCGTGCCGGCGAATCCCACGAAAGAGAAAAGGGCGAGCGTCATCAGAAAATTTTCCTTGGGATCGCCGTGCCCCATCATTCTGCCGAGAAAGGCGAAGATGGGGGCCGTCACGAGTCCGAAGCGCACCCGGTTGCAGCGCAGATAATAACGCAGCGCCTTGCCCACCAACGGTGCGTAGCTCTGGCCAAAGAGGCCGGCCAGTCGGTCGTAAAAACTGTCCCAGCCGGTCGCGGCGGAGGTGGCGGATGGTGAAGCGGGCGGGCGCCGCTCCAAGGCTCCTAACGCTGCGAGCAAGGCGGCGCACCAACCGATCAGCAAGACCGCGCTCACCGCACCCGCCGCTGTCATCGAACCGGCCAGCAGCGTGGCGGCCACTCCGGGAGGCGTGAAGCGCAGCACCCGGTCGACCGCTTGCAGCCAGGCGACGTGGCGCGGGTCGAGCAGCCAGGAAATGGCGAGGCCGGAAAACGAGAGGAGCCCGAAGGCAACCGCACTCAGCACCGTCGCCCCAGTCCCCGATTGCATGGTGCGGTCGATGAGCGAGAGCAGGAGCACGGTGGCCAGGTAGCTCACGGCGATAAAGAGCAACGCCGCCGGCAGGCCCACGAAGACTGATCCTGCGCCCAGGACGGCGAAGCCGATTGCCAGCCCGATGGCTGAGGCCACCAGCAGGAACCACACCGGATCGAGCAGGCCGATCAGGTGCCGCGCCGTTAGCCGGCCGATAGCGGTCAATGGGTATCGCCGCAGCACGACATCCGAGAACGCCGCCCGCGGCCCGACTCCGAAGACCACGCTGATCATGATGCCCCAGACGAAGAGGCTGGTCAGCACCCCTCGCGCGATGGCCTCCCCTCTTCCCAACTTTACACCCACCATCGCGGCGCCGAACCCGCCCAGGCTGAAGAAGAGGAAGACCAGCATGACGAGCAGGTAGACCATGAGCAGAATCGCGATCCGGCCGCTACTCGTACGGGCTTGTGCCCAGAGCAGTCGATATCGCAGCCGAACTAAGGCCCAAAGCAGGTGAGAGAAGTTACTGCGCATTGAATCAACCTCTTTCATGACGAAGGAACCTGTCCTAGCCGTGTAGCGCCTGAGCGGAGTTTTAGCTCACAGACTCATCGCGCAGCGAAACCCATAATCACTGTATTGAAACTGAGGGGGAATACTGCTGCGCGCCGCCACCCGCGTGATCTTGATCTGGTGCCGCCACGAGCCGCCGCGTGAGGAGCGCCGCATGCCTGAAGCGGCCCCCTGCGGATTGCGCTCCGACGAGTCGCGGTAATAATGCTCATCGTACCAATCCGCGCACCACTCGTGGACATTCTCTGAGATGTCGTAAAGGCCAAAGCCGTTTGGCGGGCGCTGCCCCACACGCTCCGGGCCTGTGCGCCATAGCTCCGAATAGCGCAGCTGATGTTGTGGCGGCTCATCCCCCCACGTGTATCGCCTGCCCTCCAAGCCGCCACGTGCCGCACGCTCCCACTCAGCCTCGGTGGGCAAGCGATAGCTTTTGCCGGTGCGCTCACTGAGCCAGGCGCAGTAAGCCGTGGCGTCGAACCAACTGACACTCGTGACCGGCTGGCCGGGGTGCTTGAAACGCTCATCATTACATCCCGGCGGCGCGTGGCGCGAAGTGTCATCGAGGAAGAATTGGTAGAGGTGATTGGTTACGGCGTAGCGCCCAATGGCGAAGCGATCAACCCACGCGCGGTGGACGGGGCGCTCATTATCCGCTCCGTCGTCGGAGCCCATCAGGAACTCGCCTTCGGGGATTACGACCATTTCAGGCTCAATGCTCGCAGACATCTCTGAAACCCGTGCGGTGTGGTCATGGAAAAAGCGGGAGCAAAGGTGCATCCACGGATGCTTGCTGGTCGGCTTTTGATTGCTTCGTCATTTGCTTCCCCAGATCGGGCATGGCAAACCCTGGCTTGATAACGAGGGCCTCGTCCATTTCGTTGCGGAAGCTTTCACTCGATCCGACGTGATAAAAGTGGCTACAAATTCTCAACTCCAGCCCGGACCAGGACTCCGCAATATGCTCATTTTTTCGGTACCGGTTCTCTAGTCACATCGATAGGGCGAAGCCGCAGGGCAATGCTTTAGCTGCGGAAGCCAACCTCGTTGCTTCCCCCTCATCCCAAGAGCTGTAGTAGTCGGTGTGCCGGCCGATGTATGGTGGGTCCAGGTAGACGAAGTCATCCGGCTGTGCCTCCGGAAGGACCCTCTCCCATCTGGCCACACGAAATTCCCAGTCTTTGTCTCGCATTTGCTTGGCAACCCAGCCCACCTGGTTGACGATTTTCGTGACATAGGCTTGGGTGAATCGTTGCGGCTTGTGCCCAAACGGGACATTGAATTGTCCTTGACCATTAAACCTGATCACGCCATTGAAGCAGGAGCGGTTCAAAAATAGGAAATCGAAAGGCGAGTGCCCTGCATTGAAACGCTTTCGCACCTCATAGTAATAATCAGCGCCGCCTGCGGCGAGCCTCTTCCCTTCACTAAAGAGAAATTCCCGGACTGCGCCGCGGTTAAGCTCGCCCCGCTGGATAGCCTGGTACAAGTTAATGATGTGCCGGTTGGTATCAGCCAGCAAAGCGCGCTGGGGCGCCAAATTGAGCGCCACCACCCCAGAGCCTAGAAACGGTTCGATCCACCGGGCACCGATCCTTTCACCCCATTGAATGCTGCTGAAAATGAATGGCACCAGCTTGGTTTTGATGCCCTGACATTTAATCGGCGGAATATCCACGCGGCCGATTTGAAACGGCAATTCGCTCATTGGAGATCATACTCAGCATTTCAGTTGCTCACGCTCAACCGTGAAGCCATCCAGATCCCCGAGCACTGTGACCGCTAACGCCTCTGGCTTAAAGATGTCGCAGGCGATGCGCCGGACGTCTTCAGCAGTCACCACGTTGACGCGCTCGATGATCTCGTCGGGCGAGATGAAGCGGCCGAAGATCATCTCCTGCTGGGCGAGCGCGCTCATGCGCGAGGAGGTCGATTCGAGGTTGAGCATGAGGCTGGCCTTCAACTGGTCTTTGTTGCGTTGAAGCTCTGCCTCATCGACCGGTTCCTCTTTGATGCGGCGCAATTCGACCAGGGCCGCGTCGATCGTCTCGCGCAACTGCTCGGTCGAGGTGCCGGCGTAGATGGTCAGGTAGCCGGAGTCCTTGAATGGGTTCGTGGCCGAGAAGACGGTGTAGACCAGGCCGCGGTCTTCGCGGATCGACTGGAAGAGGCGCGAACTCATGCCGCCGCCGAGGACGGAACTCATGATGTGCGCCACGTAGCGGTCCTCGCTCAACAAAGACGGGCAGGGAGCGCCGATGACGAGGTGCGCCTGTTCGAGTTCCGCTTTATGGCGGAGGGTGATGTGGGCGGCCGGGCTCGGCGCGGTGGAGGCGAGCGCTACGCCACGAGGGCGCAAGTTCCCAAAGTAGTCGTTCACCAGTTCGAGCAACAGTTCGTGCTGGAAATTGCCGGCGGCGGCGATCACCAAATTATCCGGCCGGTAGACGCTGTCGTAGTAATCTTGCACCCGCCCGCGTTTGAAGCTCGCCAGCGTCTGGGGCGTGCCGAGGATCGGGCGGCCGAGCGGGTGATCGGGGTAGAAATTCTCGGAGAAGATTTCAAAGACCAGGTCGTCCGGCGTGTCCTCGACCATCTTGATCTCTTCGAGGATGACGTTGCGCTCCTTCTCGATCTCCGCCGGATCGAAGGCCGGCGAGGTGACCAGGTCGGCGATCAGCTCGAAGGCGCGCGGCAGATGTTCGTCCAGCACCTTCGTATAAAAGCCAACCATCTCGCGCGCGGTGAACGCGTCAAGGTGGCCGCCCAAGGCATCCGACTCGGCCGCGATCTCCGCCGCCGAACGCCGCCGCGTCCCTTTGAAGAGCGCGTGCTCGATGAAGTGCGAGATGCCGTTCTTCTCTGGCGCCTCGTGCCGCGAGCCGGTGCGCAGGAAGACGCCGAAGCTCACCGAGCGCACGTGCGCCATCTGCTCAGATAAAATGACCAGCCCGTTCTCGAGCTGGGTCTTGCGGACATCAAAATCTACACTCACTGCCATACCTCTCGAATCAAAATTCCCGTGCTCAGACGGAGAGAGATCGTAACATAGCCCGAAGCAGAAGGCGAAAGGGCAGGGAGCAAGGAGCAGGGAGCAAAGAGCAAAGAGCGAAGAGCCCCCTCGCCCTCAGCACCTGGCTCTTTGCTCCTTGCTCTTTGCCCTTTGCGCTTTCAGTCTGTCCTCACCCGTGCGGCGATTGGTCGGCGCACCTTCTCGATGAACTCGTCCATCTTTTCGTTCGAGTACCCTTGCGTGCTCACCGGCGGCAGCACTTCAACCGAAACGTCGCCGGGCACGCACGTGCCGCTGCCTTTGCGCATCACCAGGCGGGTGTCATTGATCACCACCGGCGCGACCGGGACGCCCGCCTCGAAGGCCATAAAAAAAACGCCCTTCTTGAACTCTTTCACGCGGCCGTCGACCGAGCGGGTGCCTTCGGGGAAGGCCATCAGCGAGTGGCCGCGGCGGAGGGCTTCAACGCCGAGCTGGGTGCTCGCGATGGCACGCTCGCGGTTGCTGCGGTCGATCGGGATGACGTGGGCGAGCGCCATGCCTTGGCCGAAGATCGGAATCCGGCTCAGTTCCCGCTTCGCCAGCGCCCCAACGTTGCGCCCGAGATAACCGAAGATCAGCGGCGGGTCCAAGTTGCTTTGATGGTTGGCGACAAACACGTAGGCTTGGTGCGGGTCGAGGTGCTCCAGGCCCGTGACGCGAACGCGTGCGCCCGAGGCGCGGACGTAGAGCCGCACGCCGAATTCCGCGAACGGGAAGATGAAGTCCTCGACGCCGAAGAGCCGGCGGAGCAAGTGGCCGAGCGAAATAAAAGGGATGCCGATGAAGAGGAAAAGGAGCGCGGCCACGACCAAGGTCCAATAATAACGGAGCCGCGCCCCTGCGCTCCCTCGGGCAGTTGTGCTAAACTGTGCGCCTTCTTCGGCCGGGTGCATCATGAGTTTGACTCCAGAACAGGGGAACAGAGTATGAATCGGACTTTCACGGCGCGTCTTGCGCTGGCCATCCTCTTGCTGACCTTGGGTGCCCGTGGGGCGCTCGCGCAGCCAGGGCAAGAAAAGATTCCGTCACCGCGCTCGGTACTCGGTTTCGAGCCGGGCGAGGACCGCCGGCTGGCCGACTGGTCGCAGATCACCGGATACTTCAGCGCCCTCGACGCAGCCTCCGACCGCGTGACTGTGCGCGAGTTGGGGAAGACGACGCTCAACCGGCCCTTCCTGGTGGCCGTCATCAGCTCGCCGGAGAACTTGCGCGACCTGAAGCGGTATCAAGACATCCAGCGCCGCCTCGCCGACCCGCGCCTCCTGCGCTCACGCGCCGAAGCCGACGATCTGATCCGGCAGGGCAAGACCGTCATCGCCATCTCGTGTTCGATCCATTCGACCGAGATCGTCGCCTCGCAGATGTCGATGCAGTTGGCCTACACCCTGGCGAGCGAAGACAGCCCCGAGATGCGGGCTGTGCTCGACCACACGATCATCTTGCTGTTTCCTTCGACCAATCCTGACGGCGTGGATATCGTGACGAACTGGTATCGGCGGACAGCCGGGACGCCGGCCGAGGGCAGCTCGCCGCCGGAACTCTACCATCATTACGCGGGCCACGACAACAACCGCGACTGGTACATGCTCAATCTGGTCGAAACGCGGCTGGTGACCGACCTCTTCTACAAAGAGTGGTTCCCGGAGGTCGTCTACGACGTGCACCAGATGGGCTCCTACACGGCCCGCATGTTCGTGCCGCCGTTCCTCGATCCGCCGAACCCGAACATCGACCCGACGATCCTGCGCGAAGTCGCACTCATCGGCACGAAGATGGCGACGGACCTGCAAGCCGCCGGGTTCAAGGGCGTGGCCACGAGCATGCTCTACGACACGTGGTGGCACGGGGGCTTGCGCACCGCGCCCTACTACCACAACTCGGTCGGCATCCTGACCGAGGCGGCGAGCGCCCAACTCGCGACGCCGCTCACGATCACGGCCGAAGAACTGCACCGGGGCGGGAAGCAAGGCGAGCCGGAATTGCGCCTCGGCCGCGAGACGGAAGGGCCGCGCGTCACTCGCGGTCTGCCTGATCCCCTGGAACGGGCCACGCACTTCCCCGACCCCTGGCCGGGCGGCGAGTGGCGGGCGCGTGACATCCTCGCGATGGAGATGCTGGCCGCGAGGTCGCTGCTCAAGCTGGCGACGCTTTACCGCGAAGACTTCTTACGCAACTTCTACGAAGCCGGTCGCCGGGCGCTTGACGCCGGTGAGCATGCCGCGCCGTACGCCTACATCATCCCCAAGCAACAGCACAACGGGTTCGCCGCCATGAAGATGATCAGCATCCTGGCGGCCCAAGGCGTGGAGGTGCACGAGGCGCGAGCGCCTTTCGCGGTTGATGGCACCAGCTACCCGGCCGGCACGCACGTCGTGCTCATGCGCCAGCCGTACCGCGCCTGCGCGAAAGCCTTGCTCGAAGTCCAGCACTACCCCGACCGCCGCCTCTACCCGGGCGGCCCGGCCGAGCGCCCCTACGACGTGGCGGGCTGGACTCTACCGATGCAGATGGGCGTCGAGTACGTGGTAGCGAAGCAACACTTCGAGGCACAGTTGGAATTGCTGTCGGACGCGGCGCTGCGTGACTATGCGCAGAAGAATCAGCCGCGCGCGGCCGTCTCGTCGCGCGTCGGCCTCTACCGCAGCTACGCGGCGTCGATGGACGAAGGGTGGACGCGTTACGTCTTCGACCAGTGGCAGGTGAAGTACACGTCATTGCGTGATGCCGAGGTCCGGGCGGGTGGGCTGCGGGCAAAGTATGATGTGATCGTGCTGCCCGATCAGAGCCGGCGCGAGATCCTCAACGGCAACCCTTCGTCTGTCTACCCGATTGAGGTCAGCAGCGGCCTCGGGCAGGAAGGCGTGAAGGCGTTGCGGGAGTTTGTCGAGGCCGGCGGGACGCTCGTCTGCTTTGATAACGCGGCGCGATTTGCGATTGAGGCATTCAGCCTGCCCGTCAAGAATGCGCTCAGCGGCCTGCGCACATCGGAGTTCTACGTCCCTGGCTCGATCCTCAAGGTGGAACTCAACGCTCAGCACCCGATCACGCGTGGCCTGCCCGCGGCGGTAGATGCTTACTTCACCAACAGCAGCGCGTTTGAGATTCTGGATACGGATCAAGTCCGAGAGGTGGCACGTTATGCCGAACGTGGCCTCCTGCGCTCTGGCTGGCTGCTCGGCGAAAAATATCTGGCCGGGAAGACGGCGCTGGCTGACGCCAAATTGGGGGCGGGCCACATCATCCTCTTTGGCTTCCGGCCGCAGCATCGTGCCCAAACGTGGGGCACGTTCCAATTGGTCTTCAATGCGCTTAGGTAAAGCAGGCGTTACAGATATGAAGTGGCAAATCTTTCTCAAAGTAATCGTATGTGTGTTCTGCTTATCTTCGATCTTGAATGCGCAAGCCAGGAGATACTTGAGAATTAAAGAAAGACCTATCGTACGCTTTGATTTTGAATGCGCAAGCCAGGCAACTTATCCCAAATCCAAGCTCAACCGGATAGTAAAGAATCTGCAGAAACAAGATCAGAATAGCGCTAAATGGGGAGACCGCGCTTTTGCCTATGATCTTAACGGAGATGGAAGAAAGGAATATTTTGTCCCGATTGGGTGTGGAGCAACTGGCAACTGTCATTGGGCCATTCTTTCCCTAAAGCCAGTTCGATTCTTGGGGAGTATCTTTGGGGAAAACATCTACGTTCATAAGCGAGTAAACGAATGGTCACGTTTGACGGTCTCTGGTCACGTCAATGTGTCGGAAAGCATGCTTGAGACTTACCATTTCAAGCAGGGGCACTATCATACTTTTGGGAAGGAGTATCTTGCTAGCGCTTATCAGGACAATTTCCCTACGCTATTGCTGAAGGTCGAACCTCTTTGCAATCCACATTACAGGCGTGAAAGCCGGAAATAATAGAAGTGATGTTAGAGAGACAACAAAACAAAGCCGCCACTTAGCATCCGCATGCGACGGAGCGCTATGAGGAAAGCGAATTACGCTCCGTTGATGCTGGGCGTCAGGTGCGGAAGTGAGCGGTGGAATCCAAAACATCGGGGTATAATTGTCAGTATGAAAATCAAAGTCATCGTTCACGAGGCGGAAGAGGGCGGCTATTGGGCTGAAGTTCCTTCCATCCCTGGATGCGCCACCCAAGGCGAGACTTTTGAAGAGTTGCTTCAGAATTTATACGAAGCCGTAGAAGGATGCTTGTCAGTTGATGTTTCGCCTGGCTAGGTCAGTTAGGAGTCAAAACCTCTTTGCTAATACCTGACACCTAAATCGAAGCACGCCACATTGGTACAGTACGGGGAGCGTCAGCGACCTGGTATTAGCGGAGAGAGCCGTTCAGCCAGCATCAGGTCGCTGACGCTCCCCGTACTGTATCGGCGTCTGTTTCGATTTAGATGATCGTGCCGTCCGTAATCGTGACGTTCTTAGGCACAACTACGATGCCTTCGCGAATGTAGTAGTTTTCGCCGTCGTAATGATCGCGGTGCGCCTCGTTCAGGATGCGCACGTTGGCGCCGATGCGCACGTTCTTGTCGATGATCGCGCCGCGGATGATCGCGTCCTCGCCGATCCCGATCCAGGGCAGTCCTCGCCGCCGCTCCATCTCCAGCTCATCTAGCGTCTGGTAGTAATCGGCCCCCATGATCAAGGAATGCTCGATCCGGGCGTTGTTCTCGATGCGCGAGCGGATGCCGACGATCGAATGCTCGACCGAGGCGCGGTTGAGGATGCAGCCTTCGGAGACGATCGAATCTCTGATGTGGCAGTCGATCAGCTTCGAGCCGGGCAGGAAGCGGGCGCGCGTGTAGATCGGCGCGTCGGCATTGAAGAGGTTGAATTTGGGAATGATGCCCGCCATGTCCAGGTTCGCGTGGTAGAAGGAGCTGATCGTCCCGATGTCTTCCCAATATCCATCGAACAAAAAGGCCTGCACTTGATATTTATCGATCGCCGCCGGGATCACCTCTTTGCCGAAGTCCACGTACTTGCCATCGCGCAGCAGTTCGCGCAGCACGTCGAACTTGAAGAGGTAAACTCCCATCGAGGCGATATAGGGGCGGCGCTCGGCGTCTCCGGGGCCGAGGCCGAGGTGCGTGGTGTCGACGCGCATGGTGTGCAGTTGATCGGCCGGGGGCTTCTCGCGGAACTCGACGATCTGGCCGCCGTCATTCGTCTTCAAGAGGCCGAAGCTCGAGGCGCGAGACTCGTCAGTGGGGACCACCGAGACGGTCACGTGAGCCCCGGTCTGCTCGTGGTGCCGGATGAATTCGCGGTAGTCCATCTGGTAGAGGTGGTCGCCGGACAGAATCAAGACGTTCTCCGGGTTCAGGTCGCTGATGTGAATCATGATCTGGCGCACGGCGTCGGCCGTGCCCTGAAACCAGTTCTTGTTCTCGATGGTCTGCTCGGCCGCCAGGATTTCGACGAACCCGTCCGAGAAGCGGCTGAAGCGGTAAGTGCGCGCGATGTGGCGATTGAGGGAGGCCGAGTTGAACTGCGTCAGGACGTAGATTTTGATGGTGTCCGAGTTGATGCAGTTAGAGACGGTGATGTCGATCAACCGGTACTTGCCCCCGAGCGGCACGGCGGGTTTCGAGCGGTGCAAGGTCAGCGGGAACAAGCGCGCTCCTTGACCGCCGCCCAAGATAAGGGCCAAGGTCTCTTTTTTCATGGACGACTCCAGTGACCGAGTTCAAACTTCGGGCCTCATCCGCGGCCTCGCGAATCAACGGCCTGGCACAAGCCGCCCGGAAATCTGAAATCGGGGACTTCCCACCCAGGCGTACTCGGCTTGCCAGCCAGCGCGCCCGCTTGGCTCATCGGAGAGACTGAGCTAATCTGTCTTGCGAAATTTGAGCATAAGGAAGCCCTCGGGCTTTTTCAAGAGATAAAGCGCAAAAGAGTGATGAGGGATGGGCGACGAGTTAAAATCTTGCTCCCCTACACCTCCCTTCTTTTGAGGACTCAAGGTATGAGACAGGAAGAAAAGACCGCACCGGGTAAACACCCATCACTCATCACACATCACTCATCACTCTTTTCCGTCTCGCCCGCTGTCGCCCGCGCCCTGAGTGTGAACGGGGCGGTGGTGGCGCTCGAATCGACGGTCATCGCGCATGGATTGCCTGCGCCCCATAACCTGGAGACGGCGCGGGCCTGTGAGGCTGCCGTGCGCGAACGTGGCGCAGAGCCGGCCACCGTCGGCATCATTGCCGGGTGCCCGGTCATCGGCCTGGACGAAGCGCAACTTCAGGCCATCGCCGAGCGCGGTGAGGTCGCGAAGGTCAACCTGGCCAACCTGGCGCAAGTGGTCAGTCAAGGTCGATGGGGAGCTACTACGGTGGCGGCCAGCCTGCACCTGGCGCATCTGGCCGGGGTCCGCGTCTTCGCCACCGGCGGCATCGGGGGCGTGCACCGCGGGGCGAGCGAGAGCTTTGATGTTTCCGCCGACCTGACCGCTCTCGGCCGTTTGCCGCTCATCGTGGTCTGCGCCGGGGCCAAGGCCATCCTTGATCTGGCGAAGACGCTCGAAGTCTTGGAGACTATCGGAGTGCCGGTCATCGGCTACCGGACGGATGAGCTACCGGCCTTCTATTCGCGGTCGAGCGGGCTCAAGCTGGGATTGAGGGCCGACCGTTCTGATGAGATTGCTGAACTCGCACGAGCGCACTGGCAACTGGGCTGTGGCAGTGCCGTGCTGGTGGTGGCGCCGGTCCCGATGGAGGCTGAGGTCCCGGCGGATGAGATCCAGGTTGCCATTGATGAGGCGCTCTCGCAGGCGGCCGAGCAACAGATCAGCGGCCAAGCCGTCACGCCCTTCCTGCTGGCGCAGATCGCCGCACGCACCGGGGGCCGCGCCCTGCGCGCTAACATAGCCTTGCTCCGCCAGAATGCGCGGCTCGCGGCTGAGATCGCCTGTGCGCTCGGTACTCGATTGGGGTGATTAGCATTCCGGTGCAGTACGGGGAGCGTGAGCGACCTGAACCTCTCGCAGCACGCTCTTGGCCGAGAATCAGGTCGCTCACGCTCCCCGTACTGCACCGTTGCGGAATTTGATGCCCCATCGCTCGCGACTCGGTGACCGGGGCGCTCGCGCTCTATTGGCCAAGTCAGAGAGGAAGGCTGCTTCAGCGGGCACTGATGGGTGGGAGCATGCTCGGAGAAAATATAGCAACTTTCCTTGGTGCGTGCAGGAGCACGCGACCCTCAGCGGCGGATGGCGTAGCCGGAGCCACTAGGGCGAAGGTTAATCTCTCGGGCGCCTTGGCTCGGCCACGAATATAACAGCTTTTGTCATCTTCCCTGAGAGCGAGATTTGCATTACACTCGCTCGAATACGGAGAGGTAGTATCTGGAGGCGTGTCTGAATTAAGATTCCACGCCCTTTGACTCTCGCGGCTCTTTGAAACTCTAAGTAGCGGGTTCCGTTGGGCAGGCCAACGAGTAAAACTTAGACCGCTGAAGGAGAGGAACAACAGAGTGTGACGGATGAATAACGTCTGCTTGTAATCACTCAACCGGGCGGGTGGCCTGGTCGGGGATGGAGGTGGTAGTTCCAGCACCTCCGTGTGAACCGAGAACGGGTGCGTGAGAACCTGTAGTGAGGTTCTTACGGAGTTGCATGACGCAACTCCGTGTCAAGGCGCCCGACGCCAATCTCCCACCCGTTTTAGAAAATGCGCCGCTGGCTTAAAATGTTGAGCGACGCCCAGGCATGAAGTCGGCTTGGCGATTTAGCCTACTGAGCATTGGTGTCGGGGCGTGCCAGGGGAGGTCGGACCTGTGATGCTCTCTCTCTTCCGCAATCCGCTGTTTTCTTTACTCCGGCGCTTATGGTGGCTGTCCGTCCTGATCCCGGCGGCAGCGTGGGGGTTCGGCGGGACGGAGGGGCTGTGGCTGACAGTCCAGGTCATGGCCGCCGGCCTGGGTTTATTGGTCGGGGTCGTCACTATCGCCTTGGAGCACGGCGCCTATGTGACACTGCGCGACGTGCTCCGCCGTTTCATCTCCGGTTACCGTTTCCTCTGCCCCAGGTGCCTTCACTTCGCCCATTTTCGCTTTGCCTGCGGGGCGTGTGGCAATGAGGTGGAAGCCTTTCTGGTCGGCACCGGCGGCGCTTACGTCAACGAATGCGCGGCTTGCCACGAACCTCTGTTCTCCTACAGCGTGATCAATGGTCGAGGGGTCCGGGCTTACTGCGATAACTGTTTTGGGAACTGCGACCGTGACGTTTATCATCAGCGCCGGGTCGGTGTCTTGGCCACGCTCTTGCCCGCCGACTTCGAGTCATTTGGCCGGCTCCCGGGGGCGCAGAGGAGTCAGTCAAAAGATAACGTCAGTTTCATTTGCCTTGACGATGGTGAACGCCTGAACTACGTGCTGAACTATAGTAACACGCTGTGGGGCCGCGACTACGTAATGCCGGCTCACGCCCTCAATCATCTGGAAGCAGTCTGGCTAGATGTCGCGGGTCTTGAGCCGTTGCAGCTCGGCCGCACCATCGATGCTTTTATCAGGCAGTCGGGGTCAGCAGGGTCGGGGCCGAGTGACATCCTGGTTTGCGTCCGGCAAACTTCGCCCGACCCCGTGATCAAGAGCAGATTGGAAGCACAGTTTAAGAGGGTCCGATACGGATTGGAGCCAGCGAATTTCCTACGTCTCGAAGTGGCGGCAGAGCTTGAAGCGGCCCGGTCACAATTTTCTGAGACGGTTGTGACGCTCAATCTCAACTCCGCAGCCACCCTCGCGCCCCAGGCACAGCCGGTCAAGCAGCCGCTCGGCGAGCGGCCCATCCCCGCAAAATTGATGGACTGAAGTAGGTTGGTTCCCGGCGCCTCATCGCCGGGTGATGAAAGGAAGGTGCCCGATGACCGCCACTCTGATATTTTCGACTTTGTTCGGCGCCGCCGCGAGCTATCCGCTATTAAGGCGATTTACCCGGCTTGATCGCGACACAGTAGAGAAGTTGGGACACCGGTGCGAGTGGGCATCATTCCCGTTGATGGCCGTCACACTCTTGATCCCGTTTGTGATCTACCCCGCGTCCTACGCCTTGCCATTGGTTCTGGTGGCCTCGGCAGCCGCTTGGTTTCCTCTCTTGGCCTTGGCCCCTTTATTGATTGTGGCCCCCACGCCGCTACTCCTGGGCGTTCTCTTTCTCAGCCCGCTCATCTTAGGTTTTGTCATCGTTTTCGCGCTACAAGGCAAAGGCAGCTTCAGTGTGCGCAGCTTCCCTCTGAAGCAAGCCGCTTTGTTCACGGCCGTTGGCATCATCCTGACTGAGAGCGCACTGGTCAGCACGAATGAAGGGCTGTTCCTGAGTAACATGCCGGAATTTTGTGCCTGGGTCGGAGGGACGCGCGCCGTCCCTGCGCTGGTGCACGCATTGAGAGACACTGACCCTAAAGTGCATCAGCCAGCGAGGAGTGATCTGATGATGATAGGTAAGCCTGCCCTCCCAGCCCTATTGGCGTTAGTCGGAGACCATGACGGCCGTGTGCGCCGTGACGTGGCGGCAATCCTGATCAGAAATGATGAGGAGTGGAGGCTGACCAGTTCTGAAAAGCCCGCGGTCTCTGCCTTGGTCAGCGCCCTTGAGGACGAGGAGCAGCAAGTCAAGGTAGCGGCCGAAAGGTCATTAATCAGAGTCGGTAACACCGCGGTCCCGGCCCTGACCTCGATGCTGAGACGAAGTGATTTAGGCGAGGCAACCCGCACGTCTGTCTTTATGGCGCTGAAGAGGGCGAGCCCTTCGGTTGTTGTGCCCGCAATCCTCGAATCCGCAGTTCAGGGGCAGGGAGACAGCATCAAATATGACCTCGCACAAGAATTGGCCCGGTTCGGCACGCCTGCCGTCCCTGCGCTAGTTGATGGGCTCAACCGTCCTGATCCCTGGGTGAGGTGGTGGGCGAGGGAAGCCCTGGTTAAGATTGGCAACCCTACCGTGCCACCGTTGATGACTGCCTTCACTAACGGGGAGGGTGAGGCGCGTAAAGAAGCCGCCACCGCACTCGGAGAACTCAGAGAACCGTCCGCTGTCCCCGCCTTGATTAAGGCGCTTGGTGAGCCTGAAATGCGAAATGCAGCGGTCTGGGCGCTGGCTACGATCGGCGATAAACGTGCGGCGCCGGCACTCATCGCGCTCTACCGAAAGTCTCCCGATCCCGTAGTGGTTGAGGCGCTGGGCAAGATTCACGATCCGTCAGTCATCCCGGTGCTGACTGAAGCGTTAAGGAATCAGGAGGTGCATCACGAGGCATTTTTAGCTTTGGCGAATCGCCACTGGGTAGGTGGAAAGTCTGAGGTGCCGAGGTTGATTGCCTTGCTGGAGGACCCCAATTGGGTGGTCGGCCAGCAGGCGGCGGAGGCGCTGGGCAAGCTCGGGGATGGGACGGTGGTGCCGGCGCTGGAGGAGGCTGACAAAAAGTTCCACGCCCAGTACGAATGGCGTGTGGGCTCGCCACGCTGCAAAATCTGCAAAGCACTTCGCGAGGTGAAATCCCGGTAGCATGGCGCGTCTCTTCTATTCGAAGCACCGAGTCGTGGCGACCGTCGGCTTGCAAGGCCACGGCAAGACAGTTTTTCTGGCCAGCCTGTTCCGTGACAGCTTCTTCGTCCTGTCGGAGACCATGAAGCCTTTCGCCGTTCGCGCCGTGACGGCCAAGGCGGACGACGTTTTCTACGGCAATGCCCAAACACTGCACGACCTGGCGCTGCCGCCCGCCAACCCGCGCAGCAAACCCGAGCCGGCCGTCCTGGAGTTCGCATATGTCCCGCGCCCCCGGAGCCAGCGGCGGCGGAACATCAGTCTGACCTTTTACGACATCGCTGGCGAAATCTTCAGCAATGATCGCATGGCTGGCGAATATGCGCCGTTCCTGTCTGAAGCCGATGACATCATTTTTCTCTTCGACCCGACCCACCCGGACTTCAATGCATTAAGGGCGGCGCGGCTGGTGGATCTGGTCGCTCGCGTCGCGGGCAGGAGTGGGCGGAAGAACCTGATCATCGCGCTTTCTAAAATGGACGAACTCCGTGACCAGGACGAATGGGCTGACACGATCGGCCACCTGTGGCCGGACACTCCGCCTTCGCAAGCGGACCTTCCTACATATTTCCGCCAGATGGATAACCTCTCGCAGATGCTGCGCCTGTGGTGGACTGACCCGGCGCGGGAGTCACGGAATCTGATGAATTTGCTCGCCAAACAGACCCGCTTCTGCGCGCTCTCCTCGGTCGGGCATCAGCCGGTCTGGGATTGCGAATGTCGGGCGACCAACCCCGGCCCGCTGCGGCAGTGCGTACAGTGCCATGCCACGCGGGTGGGCGCGAGGCTGCGACTCGTCAGAAAGCCCGAACCCTTCCGCGTGCGCGACCCATTGTTCTGGATCTTTCGGGCCGCCGGAGTCATGTAGCTATGCCCGCACTCCAAGCCTTGCCACACCTCTTCTCGAGCGTCGAACGCGGCCTCTTCCCGCAACGCGGAGGAGGCTTTCAGACCGTGGGGGTGAGCAGTGATCTGATCGGGACGGAAGACCTGAACCTACTCGAAGAGGCAGCATTTTACGCGGTCAGTCGCGAGCGTCGCGCCGCCGGGGCGCTGCCCGTGAAAGAGACGTTCTTCAAACTGCCTTCGGGAAGGTTTGCGGTCGGACGCACGGTTGACCTCGGCACTGATGCACTGGGGCGCGAGGGGAATTACCTTTCTCACCATCTGGTCTTTGGCCGCGAGGAGTTGCTGGAGGCGGGGGCCAACCCGCTGGCCATTCTCGACACGGTGCCTCTGGCAGAAGCGGAGACGGACCTCACGCCAAGAGAGTTGGCGCCATTGACGCTTGATCTGACTCCTGAGCAAACAGACCCACGCATTTTTGAAGGGATCAATCCGGCCTTGTTGGCCAATCTGGCGACCAGAACGGTTGATGGTGGGACGGAGACGGCCTTGCTGATTGGCGATGAAACGGCATCGCGGAGATTGCTTCGGGTGCTGTTTGCGGCGCTGGCCAGGGAGGAGCGGTTGCGGCTGACATTCTCGACGCACTTCTATGAATCTCACCACCTGCGTTCGCTCTTCACTCTCGCTTCGGTCAACTCGCGGTCAGAGGCGCCGCCGCCGCGGCAGCAATTTACCCTATGCGATCTGGGTGACGGCGAGTTCCCCCCGGCCCAGCCCAAGAGCGCTTATGCCGCCTGGCTTGCGGAGCGTCTGAAGGCGAGAGATTGGGAGGCCGTGATGGCGCTCAACGGCACCCTGGACAGACTGCGCGGCAACCATCCGGGGCTCGCTCAGGCCCCTCTGCCCGAGTCGGCCAAAGCCTGTGCCGCGCTGTGGGAACGGGCAGGAACTAGGATCGTGCCTGAACTGGTAGGCAGCCCGCGGTTGGTGAAAGTGTTCCTGCAACACGTGCCGGCGCCAAGCGCGCTGGCCGACGCGCTGCTGGCCGCGGCTCCACCCTCGGAATTATGTGGGCCCAACGCCGCGCCTGAGACAGTCAATGACTGCTTGGCGAAACTCAAATCAGCGGCGACAGGGAAGCATTGGAGTCAGTGGGTGAAGCAGTGGAGTGATGACCCGGTATTGGCCTCGATTTCGCAGAAGAAGTCGTGGTGGCAAAAGTGGAAACGCTGAGCCGGCGCCCTCTTTGTCAAGGGCGGAGTGGCACCCGCGCGGGGCTTTTTCTTTTTGCCGTGCACCGGTCCATATGCTACATTCATAAATCGCGGGCGGCGGGGCTCCCGACCGAAGCGGCCTGTGGATCGTTGCTTGCCCCCATTAGATTTTGCTCTCGGTCAGCGGTGTAACTTTGATTACCAGTACTATTCAGCGGCTGCGCGAGTTGCGGCACTCGATGGAAAGCGTCATTCGCGGCAAGGCGGAGGCGGTCCATCTGGCGGTCGTGACCTTGCTGGCCGGGGGGCACTTGCTCCTGGAGGACGTGCCCGGCGTCGGCAAAACGACGCTCGCCCAAACCATTGCGCGCTGCCTGGCCTGCAGCTTCCAGCGCATCCAATTTACCAGTGACCTGCTCCCTTCAGACATCAGCGGGCTGTCGGTTTACAACCAGCAGAGCGGCGAGTTCGAGTTCAAGCCCGGCCCGATCTTCGCCAACATCATCCTCGCCGACGAGATCAACCGGACGACTCCGAAGACGCAGAGCAGTCTGCTTGAGGCGATGGCCGAAGGCCGGGTGACGATTGAGAATCAGACCTACGAATTGCCGCGCCCTTTCCTGGTGCTCGCCACCCAGAACCCGATCGAGCACCACGGGACCTACCCGCTCCCCGAATCCCAGCTCGACCGCTTCATGATGCGCATCCGCATGGGCTACCCGGCGCCGTCGGACGAGAAGCAAATCCTGCGCGACCAGTCGCGCCAGCACCCGGTGGATGACCTCGCGCCGCTGATGAATGCCGACGATGTGTTGGACTCTCAGGAGGAAGTCAAAACCGTCAAGGTCGATGACGTCTTGGTTGATTACCTGATGGAGATCGTGGCGGCGACCCGCAAATCGGAGGTGCTCGACCTCGGCGTCAGCCCCCGCGGCTCGCTCGCGCTCTACCGCGCGGCCCAGGCGCTGGCCCTCTCCGAGGACCGTGATTACTGCATCGCGGATGACATCAAGCGGCTCGTCACCCCCGTCTTCGGCCACCGCATCGTGGTCAGTTCGCGTTACTCAAGCCGGCTGCGACGCGGCGAGGAGGCCGACACAGTGTTATCGGAGATCGTGAAGAATGTGAGAGTGCCGATCTAGGGACTTGGGGTTAGGGGCTAGGGGCTAGAAGCTCTTTCCCTAGCCCCTAGCCCCTAACCCCTAATCCCTATGATTGAATTCTTCCGCAACAAAAAATCCCTCCGCTTCGCGCTCATCTCGGCGCTGCTGATCAGTACGGCGCTGGTCGCGGCTTTCGTCTCCGCCGTGGCGGCGCAGATCGCCGAGTACGAACTCGCGTCCATCAGCTCGAAGGTCGCCCTGGCGATGGCGCTCGGCATCGTGGTTTATGTCGTCCCGCGGTTAGCGCGCAACGTCGGGGTCGAGCTGCTGCGCTCTAACCTGTCGCTCAATATTACCAACGGGGGGTGGATCTTCTGCGCCTTTGTGCTGGTAGTGGCGACGGCCTCGCTCAGCACGGGCAACAATCTGCTCTACTTGGTGCTCTCGGTCTTGCTCGCGACGCTGGTCGTCTCCGGGCTCGCCTCGCGCTTGAGCCTCAGTGAGGTGAGCGTGACGCTGCGCTTCCCTGATCATATCTTCGCCGGCGAGCCGGCGCATCTGGAAGTCACGCTCAACAATCAAAAGCGATGGCTGCCGTCATTTTCGCTGGCTGTGGCGGCCCGTGACCAGCGGGAGCGCCGCGGGCTGTTGAGCCGAAAGCCGGCCGGGGAGGCAGACCCCAAGCCACAGCCTTCGCCCGCGCAGATGGCGGAAGACTTGGCCTACTTCGCCGTCATTCCGGGCAAGACCCAGGCGCACGTGCGGATCGAACGCAGCTTTGCCCGGCGGGGAGTCTATCCGGTGCGCGGCTTCGTGGTCAGCACGCGCTTCCCGTTCGGCTTTGTCGAGCGGCGGCGCTTCATCAACGCGAGCGGCGAGATCGTCGTCTACCCCAAGCCGCAGCCCCTCGATGATTTCTACCATCTGCTGCCGATCACGCAAGGCCAGATGGAGAGCCCGCTCAAAGGCAGCGGCAGTGACCTCTATGCGATCCGCCAGTACCTGCGCAGCGACCACCCGCGCTACGTCGATTGGAAGGCGACGGCGAAGACTGCGCAACTGATGGTGCGCGAGTTCACGCGAGACGACGACTGGCGGATTACGATCGCGCTCGATGATCAGTCGCCTCTCACCGGTGCGCCGTTTCTGAAGAAGAGCGCTGACGGAGAGGTGTCAGCTGCCCAAGCTACTAGTCCGGGAGAGGGTAAGTTTGCGGAGAAGTTCGAGCGCGCCATCACTCTCGCCGCCAGCTTAACCAGCCACTTCATCGCCGAAGGCGCTGAAGTTCGCTTGGTCGTGGGCCGCGAGGACCTGGGCTTTGGCAGCGATAATGCGCACCGCTATGCGATGCTGCGCCAACTGGCTCACCTCGCGCCAGCTATTAACGGCCAGGATCAGGCAGCCGGGCTGTCTGAAGAGTCTCATGGGGGGGACAAGGCCGCCTGGGGTTTGGTCGAGCGGATGCCGGCGCTGGCGGCCGATGACCAATTCAAGATTCTGATCACGCCGGCCGCCCGCGGCTCGATCCCGGCGAAGGTCTGGCGCTCATCGCACGTGGTTTACTTCGATGATCTATAACCTTCAGCATCTTTTTTGATTGCTGACGGCTGACGGCCAATGATGACTCTTGATGGCTACTTTAGGGTTTCCTCTTACGCGCTGCTGGCGACGAGCTTCGTCATGCTCGCGGCGACGGGGCAGCTTGACTGGCTGTCGGTCGCCCTTTTCACCGCCGTGTTAGCGGTCGGGTGGCTGGTTGACAGTGGCCGCCTACGGTTCCGCATCCCGAAGCGTTTGATCACTGGGCTGATGGTCGGCTACCTGCCGATGGCGCTGCTTGACTGGTGGTTGGTCGGCTCGATGCCGGTGATCGTGCTGGTCCACTTCATCTTTTTTGCCTCCTCCTTCAAGCTGCTCCAGCCGAAGCTCAACCGCGATTGGCTCTGGCTCTACGTGGTGGCCTTCTTTGAGATGCTGCTCGCCGCCGGGATGACCATTGACACGACCTTCCTCCTGCTGCTGATCGCCTTTTTATTCGCGGCCATCTCGACGATGGCGAGCTTCGAGGTCCGGCGTGGGCAGCAAGCCTTTGCCGCCCACGCCCCGGCGGTCGTCTTCAGGCGGGAGCCGGCGAAGGCCCGCTGGCGGAATGATCAGCCGCGCCTCCGCAGCCTGGCCGGCTTCTCGGCGGCAGCGCTCACGCTGATCTTGCTCTTGGCCGTGCCGCTCTTCCTGGCGATGCCGCGCCTGTCGCGAGGTTTTTTAGGCGAGGGCTTGCTGCGGGGCGAGTCGCTCTCGGGCTTTTCCGACAGCGTGCGACTCGGCGAAGTGGCGCAGGTCAAATTGAATCCGCAGGTCGTCATGCGCGTGCGCGTCGAGCAGTCGCCCGAGCAGTACCGGGCCGCGCTGCGCTGGCGTGGCGTCACCTTCGATTATTATGACGGGCGCAGTTGGAACGACTCCACGCAGCGAGACCCGACTTACCGGCTGTCGCCGGTCAGGCGCAGTAACGAGGATGAGTTCCAGTTGCGCGAAATACCCGAGCGCCGGCAACTCACCAAGCAGACCTTCATGCTCGAACCGCTCGATATTCCCACCGTCTTCGTCGCCCCGGAGCCGGTGCTGGTGCGCAACGTGAGGAGCCTCAGGCGAGATACAGGCGACGGGCTCTGGACGAGCAATCACTCCTACTACCGGTTGAACTACACGGTCTACTCGGATACCCGTGAGGTGCGCGATTCGGAGTTGCGGGCCGACAACTCCCGCTTCTACCGCCACGACGTCTCCCAGCGCTATCTGCAACTGCCCGAGAATCGCGACCGCCGCATCGACGAGCTGGCGGCCGAGGTCACCCGCGGCGCGACCACACAGATCGAAGTCGCGCGCCGGATCGAGACCCACCTCCGCACCTCTTACGGCTACACGCTCAACCTCCGGCGGACGGACGACGGCGACCCGGTGGCCGACTTCCTCTTCAACCTGCGTGAGGGGCACTGTGAGTACTTTGCCACGGCGATGGCGCTCATGCTGCGGTCACGTGGGGTGCCGTCGCGCCTGGTCAACGGCTTCCAGATGGGCGAGTACAACGACGTCGATGACATCTACACCGTCCGCCAGTCGGACGCGCATTCGTGGGTCGAGGCCTACTTCCCGCAGCACGGCTGGGTCGCCTTCGACCCGACGCCGCCCGCCGGGCTCAACGTTTACGAGGGCGGGTTGATGGCCCACCTGCGCCACTACGGCGAGGCGATGGAGTTGTTCTGGCAGGAGCACGTGGTCGGCTTCAATTCAGCCGAGCAAGCCTCGATCGTCTTCGCCGCGCAGCGGTGGCTCACGTCTTATCAAAGCGACGCGGCCTCGCGCTGGTTCGATTGGAAATTCAGCCTCGCCCGCTGGGTCGAGTCCTGGCGCCGGGACCAGGGCGGCGAACCCTCAGACCTCTGGTCGGGCGACTCACTCCGCTCATTGGCTCTACACCCGCTGGGCCTGGCGCTCTACTCCCTGGTGGGGTTAGGCGGGGCCGCGTTCATCTGGCATAAGCGGGGCCGGTCCTGGCGCCGCCGGATCAAAAAGGATGCCACGGGCTCGGCCGTCGCCTTCTATCAAGAGATGCTGGAAGCGCTCGAACGCACAGGGCATAAGCGGGGGCCGGACCAAACCCCGCTCGAATTTGCCGCCGCGCTAGGCAGGCCGGGCGTCGAGCAGATCACGGACTTCTACCAGCGGGTGCGGTTTGGTGGCGGGCATTTGACGGAAGCCGAGATCGAGCAACTCGGCCGTCTGCTGCGGGAATTGAAGAGACCGAAGAATCATTCGATTCGGCCTGGCTTCCGCAACGGTGCAGTACGGGGAGCGTGAGCGACCTGAGCTTCCCGCAGCAAGCTCTTGGCCGAGAATCAGGTCGCTCACGCTCCCCGCACTGCACCGAACTCCACATCGCTCGCTGATTTCAACTTTAATTTGCGCACGCTTCATGGCCATTGCGGCAGTCGTGATTATGTACGCCGCCTTCCTCCTGGTCGGGTGGCTGGCTTCGCGTAAGGTCAAGGACGGGACGCCGGCCGACCTGATCGTCGCTGGCCGCGCGATGCCGCTGTGGATCGCGACGCTGACGATGACCGCCACGTGGGTGGACGGCGGCTACCTTTTGGGCACAGCCGAAGGGGCGTACAAGTCCAGCATCACTTCCGGGCTTCAAGGCGGCCTCTGCTTCGGCCTGAGCCTGATCTTGGGCGGACTGTTCTTCGCCCGGAGGATGCGGCGCCACGCGTTCACCACGTTGATCGACCCCTTCGAGGCGCGGTTCGGGAAGCGGTGGGCGGCGGTGCTTTTTCTGCCGGCCATGCTCGGCGAGGTTTTTTGGAGCGCCGAGCTACTGGTCGCCATCGGCTCCACGTTCGGCGTGATTCTGGGCATGCAGCTCGGCACCGCGATCCTGCTCTCGGCCGCAGTGGTGACCGCCTACACGATGGTCGGCGGCATGTGGTCGGTGGCTTACACCGATGCCTTCCAACTGTTGCTAGTCGTCGTTGGCTTGGCAGCGGCCTTGCCTTTCGCGCTCGGCGCGGCTGGCGGTCTTGAAGGGAGTTGGCTCAGCTATCTGGCGGCCCGGCCGGACCGCAGCGGCGTGCTCCCGCCACTGCATGCGAACGGCTCATTCTGGACAGCCTCGACGATCACCGGCTGGTGGGATATGAGTGTGATGCTCGTGTTAGGCGGCATTCCGTGGAACTGCTACTTCCAGCGCGTGCTCTCGTGCCAGACACCCAAGAAGGCGCAATGGCACTCGATCCTTGCGGGCCTGCTCACGATCGCGTTGACCGTCCCGCCACTGCTCCTCGGCGTCGCGGCCTTCAGCTATGCCTGGCCGACTAGTCTCCAGGCCCAGCTTCAGCAGGAGCCCGCGCAGACGCTGCCCCTGCTGCTTGAGTACGTCACGCCGCCCTTCGTCAGCCTCTTGGGCTTGGGCGCGATCATCGGCGCCGTCACCTCCAGCTTCAGCTCATCCATCCTCTCCGCCGGGTCGATGTTCAGTTGGAACTGCTGTCAGCGGCTGCTCTGGCCCCAGCTCTCGCTCAGGCAGATGAAGCGGCTGATTCGCGGCTCGATTGTCGTGCTCGGGGCGGGCGCGGTCGTCATGGCGCTGAAGGTGCAGAGCGTGCAGGCGCTGTGGTTCTTCACCAGCGATCTGATCTTCGTGCTTCTGTTTCCGCAGTTGGTGTTTGCGCTCTTCGACCCGAAAGTGAACCGCGTCGGCTCGATTACCGCATTTTGCGTTTCGCTCGTGCTGCGGCTGGGTGGGGGCGAGCCGCTGGTCGGCTTGCCGCACTTCATGCCATACCCGGAGATCTTTGCAAGACTGTTGCCGGGCGAGCCGGCGAGTTGGTACGAGCCCGGGACCGGCGCGATGCTCTTTCCATTCAAGACACTGGCTGCGGGCGCCGGCCTGTTGTTGCTGCCTGTGGTTTCGCGTCTTACTGCGCGGTGGGATGCGCCGCGGCCTTTACGGAACGTAGCTGGCAATGAACAGACAGTAATGGCAGCGACTCGATAATTGATTACTGTTGCGAGCGGTCCAAAGCTACGCTAGCATTTCATTTGACTGCTGAAGTCTGATCAACTCACGAGACAAGAGGAGTGCTATGAAGCGGACGAATCCAGCATTGAAAGTAGCCTTGGCTGCCGTTGAGCAACTCCCGCCCAAGCTCCAGCGACAGTTGGCCGAGCAGGTGCTCACCTCTACCACTTCTCAAGAAGACCTGCTGGTTGTCTACCTCCACCGGCTCCCAGCCTCAAAGCAGACTCGTCTGAAGGAGCTGATGGATAAAAACAACGAAGGGCAGTTGACGGTGGCTGAGCAGTCGGAACTTAAACGGCTGGGTGAGAGAGTAGATGAACTGGTCCTGGCTAATTCCAAGGCTCTAGCGCGGGTCCTGCGCCCGGAGTTATTCGATGAGCGAGGCCAGCCGGTCAAGCGTCGTCTCCGCCTGGCTCTAAAAGCTACCTCGGTGAGACACAACGGGGCGAAGCGAAGGGCCGGCGGGCGGTGACGGCCAATGTCCCTTCTCAGTTGGCTGCGCTAGTTACCTTGCGAGCGGGCAAGCGGTGTGAATATTGCCACGCGCCGCAGATTGTCATCGGGCAAGCCTTTCATCTTGATCATGTCATCCCTCGATCTGCCGGTGGCCAGACTGTGGCAGAAAACTTGTGCCTGGCTTGTTCCCACTGCAACATCGCTAAAAGTAATCGGATGGAAGGAACTGATCCTGGGACTGGCAAGCGAGTTCCACTCTTCAACCCTCGGGCGGACAAGTGGGAGGATCATTTTCGTTGGAGCCGCGACTGGGGAAGATTGATTGGACGTACGCCTGTTGGCCGAGCCACCATTATCGCGCTGAGCATGAATGCCAAGCTGTTACAAGAGGCTCGTCCTTTCTGGCGACTCGCGGGGCGGATTCCTTAGACAGGCCATTGCACGATGTGCTGCGTTGGCTCTGCCAGGCGCAAACTAGTCACCAAAGGGCCATGACACTCAAAACATTCCTAGCCTGGTGCGCGCACCTCTACACGGCGATGGGGCTGATCGCCGCCGCCGGGATCGCCGTGCTGCTCGTGCGCGGCGGCGAGGATTCATTCCGCTGGGCCTTCGTGCTGATGCTCCTGGCCACCGTCATTGACACGACGGACGGGACGCTGGCCAGACGGGCGCGGGTGAAGGAACTGACCCCCGGCTTCGACGGCCGGCGGCTAGACGACATCATCGATTTTCAGACCTACACTTCGCTGCCGCTATTGCTCATCTGGCGGGCAGGCATTCTTCCCCCCGGGCAAGCGTGGTGGCTGTTGCTGCCGCTGCTCGCGAGCGCCTACGGGTTCTCTCAAGCGGAAGCCAAGACCGCCGACGGCTTCTTCCTGGGCTTCCCTTCGTATTGGAACGTCGTCGCGCTCTACCTCTACCTGCTGCGGCCACCGGCCTGGGGCTCGCTTGCCCTGATCATCGGCCCGGCCCTGCTCACCTTCGTCCCGTCGCTCTATCTGTACACGACGCACAAGGGGCCGTTCTGGCGACTGACGAACGTGCTAGGCGCCGTCTGGACGGTCTTGTTGCTCCTGATCTTCGCCCGCCTGCCTGATGTCCCGCGGCCGTTGGTCTGGATCTCACTCGGCTACCCGGTCTATTACCTGGCCCTCTCGTGGGCGATCACGCTGCGGTCTTGGCGCACCAGGTATAGACAAGCCGGGCGCTAGCGGCATAGACTCTCGGCATCCGTCCCAGCGACTTCACCGGGCGAGGACTCAATTTATGTACACACCCGACAAAGTGCAGCAACACATCGTCAGCAGCATCCGCGAGTTCGTCGAGCGCAAGGTCATTCCCGTAGCCAGCCGGCTCGAACACGCGGACGAGTATCCGACTGAAATCGTCGAGGGCCTGAAGGACCTCGGCCTGTTCGGCGCCAACGTGCCGGAAGATTACGGCGGGCTCGGGCTGGGCTACACGACCTTCGCCCTGATCATTGAGGAACTGTCGCGCGGCTGGATGAGCGTCGTCGGCCCACTCGGCACGCACTCGGTGATCTGCGACATCATCCACCGGTTCGGCACTGCGGAGCAGCGGCAGCAGTTCCTGCCGCAACTGGCCACCGGCGAACGGCGCGGCGGGCTGGCCCTGTCGGAAGCCGACGCGGGCACCGACGTGCAACGCATCAGGACCACCGCGACGCGCAAAGGCGACGGCTACTTGATCAACGGCTCGAAGATGTGGATCACCAACGGCCGCTACGGCAATACCTTCGTGCTCGCAGCCAAGACCGACCCCAAGGCCGACCCGCCTCACAAAGGCATCTCCGCCTTCATCATCGAAAAGGGCGGCGCAGGTTTCAAGGTCGGCCGCGACATCGACAAGCTGGGTTACAAGGGCGTCGAGACCTGTGAGCTGTTCTTCGATAATTTCTACGTGCCGGCGGGGAACCTCCTCGGCGGGCGCGAGGGCGAAGGCTTCAAGCAGATCATGACGGGTTTGGAGAGCGAGCGCATCAACGTGGCCGCGCGTGGCGTCGGCCTGGCGCGGGCCGCGTTTGAGGACGCGATCCAATATGCGCAGCAGCGGCACACGTTCGGCAAGCCCATCTGCGAGCACCAGACGATTCAGATCATGCTGGCCGAGATGGGAACGAAGATCGAGGCGGCGCGCCTGCTCCTCTACTCGGCGGCGGAGAAGAAGGATCGCGGCGAGCGCTGCGACCTCGAAGCCGGCATGGCCAAGCTCTTCGCGACCGAAACGGCGCAGGAGGTGGCGCTGCAAGCGATGCGCATTCACGGCGGCGCCGGCTACTCAAAGGACTTCAACGTCGAGCGCTACTACCGCGACGCGCCACTACTCGTCATTGGGGGCGGGACCAATGAGCTTCAGCGCTTGATCATCGCCAAAGGGTTGATTGCGAAATATCCGGTTAAGTAAGGAGTAGCCATCTTCTATATGCGAGGCACACATCGGGAGACGTAGGGGCAGACCGGTGTGTCTGCCCCGGTCTCACGCTCCCGCCGCTTCAGGGCAGACACACCGGTCTGCCCCTACGCTGCCCTGCGGCCAATCCGGATCTTGGTGTGCCAGACATATAGTTGATGGCTGACAGCCTCTATGAGCTACGGGAGATACTTCGAAGAGTTCCATGTCGGCGATGTCTACAAGCACTGGCCGGGCCGCACGGTCACGGAGTTTGACGACACCTGGTTCAGCCTCATGACGATGAACCAGAACCCGCTGCACATCGACGAGCACTACGCCCGAGGGACGCAGCACGGGCGGCGGCTCGTGAACGGCACCTTCATCTTCAGCCTCGCCGTCGGGATGTCGGTTGCGGACGTGAGCGGGCGGTGCATCGCCAACCTCGAATACGAAAACATCCGGCACCTGGCGCCGACCTTCCACGGCGACACGATCTACGCCGAGACCGAAGTGCTCGACAAGCGCGATTCCGAAAGCAAGCCTGACCGCGGGATTGTGTACGTCGAGACGCGGGCGCGCAACCAGCGCGATGAAGTGGTGCTCGTCTTCCGCCGCCGCGTGCTCGTGCCGAAAGCGCCGCGACCGTCAGAGGAGGGAGGAGAATAAAAATGATGCGGAGTCTGCTCTACGTCCCAGGCATCTCGGAGCGGATGATCCTGAAGGCCCGCGATTCGGCGGCCGACGCCCTGCTCCTCGACCTCGAAGACGCGATTGCGCCGGAGCAGAAAGTCGAGGCGCGCTCAACGGTCGCCCGCCTGCTCGGCGAAGTCGATTTCGGGGACAAGGAAGTCTTCGTCCGCATCAACTCACTCGCGACCGAGTACGGTCTCGAAGACGCCCGGACAGTGGCGGCGAGCGGCGCCCCAGGCATCCTGATTCCGAAAGTCGAACGGGGTGATGAGGTGATGACCGTGGCCGCGATCTTACGGAGTCAGGAGCGCCGGCAGGCGGATGGGCGCCACCCCAAGTTGCTGTGCCTGATCGAATCGCCGCGCGGTGTGCTTGCGAGCCGGGAGATTGCAGAGTCCGGTGAGCTGGTTGTGGGGCTGATCTTCGGTTCGGCGGATTTATCGCGGGATCTGGGGTGTGTCTTGACCGAGGGTGAGCCGGAGTTGTTGTATGCGCGCTCGCACGTACTGATGGCGGCGCGGGCCGCTGGCGTCGCGGCGTTCGACTCGCCCCATTTCGTCATCGCTGACCTCGACGGGTTGCGGCGCCGTAGCCTGGCGGCGCGAAATCTGGGCTACGACGGCAAGACGGTCGTTCATCCCTCGCACATCGCCATCGTGAATGAAGTCTTCGCGCCCACGGCCGAGCAAATC
>Ga0207646_10000622_pt1 | contig 46121 bp, 50 predicted proteins | sample KBSK5502metaG_FD_184343 | JGI IMG/M metagenome (GOLD analysis project Ga0207646, IMG submission 184343) | Corn, switchgrass and miscanthus rhizosphere microbial communities from Kellogg Biological Station, Michigan, USA - KBS K5-50-2 metaG... | ecosystem: Host-associated > Plants > Roots >...
GTAATACCTCCCAATCAATATTTCGTCATGGGCGACAACCGCAACAAGTCGCAGGACTCACGCTACTTCGGACCGATTGGGCGCGACCGCATCGATGGCCGCGCGTGGTTCCGCATCTGGCCCCTCAGCAATTTCGGTGACATCTACTCGCATGCGCCCCGGCTCGAGAGCGGCTCGATATCCGTCGGCTGAGTAGGCGCTAGGCCCCGACCGCGGTCCTGAACGGCAGGTCTTTGGCGAAGGGACCGATGACAGCCATCTGGATTGGTGCTCGCAAAACGTCAGTGGCGACTCGGCGCACATCCTCCGCGGTGATCGCGTCGACGAGCGCCACCTCTTCCTCGATCGTCTTGATCGATCCGATCAACAGCTCCTGGTATGCGAGCCAGAACGACACCCCGTTCGTGCTCTCGAGCTCCAGTCGCAGACGGCCCTTCGTGAATTCCTTCGCCCGCACAAGCTCCTCGTCGGCCAGATCGTGATCGCACAGGTTTTGCAGCTCGGCGACGACCGCATTGACCGCGCCTACTGCCTGCTTCGGATCCACCCCGAGATAGACGCCCAGTAAGCCCGTATCCCGATGCTTCTGGGTGAAGCTGTGGACGTCATATGCGAGGCCAAGCCTTTCGCGGATGTTCAGGAACAATCGTGAGCTCATGCCCTCACCGAGCACGGTGTTCAGGAGGTCGAGCACGTACCGATCGGGATGAAGGTAGCTGAACGCGCGCACGCCCAGGCAGATGTGCGCCTGCTCCGTCTTCCGCCGGCGCATCAGCACGCGCGGGTCACGCAGCGGCTCCGGCGGCATTGCGATCGGTTGCCCATCCGGTTCCGCCGCAAGCGCCAGGCGCCCGCGCACCGCCTCGAGAATCTCGCCTTCGCCAAACGCACCGGCCGCGCCGATGACGAGGTTCGGCAGCCGGTAGTGCTCGTCGGCATATTCGAGGATGTCGTCTCGCGTGAGTCGCGCGACCGATTGCTGCGTGCCGGCGATGTCTCGCCCGAGCGGATGGTCAGGCCACATGATCTCCTCGAAAAGGTTCTGCACCAGGTCCTGCGGCTGGTCCTGGTACATGCGGAGCTCCTCCAGGATCACCGACCGCTCACGCTCGACGTCAGCAGGCGCGAGCTTGGAGTTGGAGACGATGTCGATCAAAACATCAAGGCCGAGCTCGACATGCTCGGCGGGCACGCGCGTCCAGTAGGCGGTCAGCTCCTTGTCGGTGGAAGCGTTGATGAAGCCGCCGACACCCTCGATCGCATCCGCGATCTCCTTCGACGTCGGCCGCCGACGGGTGCCCTTGAAGAAGAGGTGCTCGATGAAGTGCGAGACGCCGGCGTGGCGTTCGTCCTCGAGCCTCGAGCCGCCGCCAAACATGAAAACGAGGCTTGCGGAAAGGCGTTCGGGCATGGCCGCGGTGACCAGTTTCGCGCCGCCGGCCAGCCCATGAACTCGGTGGAGAGCCATGGGAGCAGCAAGTTTATCGGACGCCCCGAAAGGACGAATTGGGCGGCTAGTCCTCGCTCCAGCTCTCCCCAAGCGCGCCTAGAGCCGCGTAAAGCGTCATGGCCACAAAGTCGGCAGGCATACCGTCTGAAGTAGCGTCCAGCGCCTCACCGAGGTACTTACGCACGTTCGATCCCTGCTCGATCTCGCGCAGCTCGAGGCAGTCCCGGATGGCTTCGGCGATCTCGGTAGGAGTGAGGTCTTCGTCACCGGCTCCGTCCGCGACAGCGTTGACCAACGCGATCGCCTTCCGGATCCGTACCGCCGCGGCCCGGTCGCCGGGCATGGATCAGGTGCTCGCGGGCTTGCGGGGTCCGACCACGACTCTGCGATCGGGCTCCTCGCCGATGCTCGAGCTGCCGACGTCGGGATCGTCCTGAAGGGCGAGGTGGATGGCACGCCGCTCAAACGCCTGCATCGCGTCCAGGGTGATCGCGTCGCCCGTCATCTTCACCTGGCGCGCCGCGCGTAGGGCGATCTCGCGAACCGTGTGTTCGCGCCTCTGTCGGTAGCGCTCAACGTCGACGATCACGCGCTCACCCTCCGCGAGATTCCTGCCGAGCATGACGTTGGTCACTGACTGCAAGGCACGCAGGGTCTCACCCCGCCATCCGATCAGCCCGCCGAGGTCGCGGCCGCTGATATCGAGCGTGATCGGGTCGGTGCCCGTACGGACGGTTACCTGCGCGCGGACGCCCATGTGCTTGAGCAGCCCTTCGACCAGCACGCGGGCGGCTTCGGCTTTGCCGTTGGTGGGCGATGCCGCTCCTGACGCCGTCGCCTGATCGATCACGACGACCTCCACCAACGTCTCGTCGGGACCTTCGCTGATCACGCGCACGTCCACGTTCCGACGGCTTTCACCGAGCTCGATCAAAGCCGCGTCGACGGCCTCGTCGAGGGTGCGGCCCCGGCCCTCTGCCGATCTCATCGCGCCTCCACCCTATCGCGCATCTCTTCTCTCATCATTTGCCTTCACTTCCTGCGCCTCCTCGACCCGGCTCCCGGCTGCGGCGACGGCTTGAGCCCTGGCTTGGATCCGTTCTTCGGGCCGCCTCCGCCCTTAGGCGCTACGGCCAGCACCGGCCCACCCCCATCTCGTCTCGGCAAGAGGCTTCCCCACCCGATCACGAAGTACTGAAGAATGATACTGACCACGTTGCCGACAAACCAGTAGAGCCCGAGCCCGGCTGGAACCTGCAGTGCGAAGATCCCGATCATCACCGGAGACAGCCATACCATCGTCCGCTGCATGGACTGGGTCTGGAGCTCCTGCTCCGTCGGGTTGGGCGGAGGTGGCTGCTGCAGCATCTTCGACTGGATGAATGTCGTGATTGCAGCGAGTAGTGGAAAGATCGCGTAGCCGAATATCGGAACCGGCAGAGTGAAGCCGACCAGGTGCATAACGAATATGGCGTGTTGAGCCGCGCTGTCGTTCAGGTTGGGCACGAACAGGAACGGAGCCGCGGAGTGGGCGCTGTGGGCAAAGCCCTGGAACACGTAGTAGAGCGCGGTCAGGATCGGGATCTGGACGACCAGCGGCAGACAGCCCACGAGCCCGCCAAGCGGGTTGACGCCGTGCTCCTGGTAGAGCTTCATCATCTCCGTGTTCAGCTTCTGCGGTTCCTTCTTAAACTTCTTGCGCAGCTCGGCGACCTGGGGCGCCAGCTTGCGCTGCTCGGCCATCGTCTTTCGCTGCGTCGTGAGTTGGAAGTACGTGAGTGGCGAAAGCAGCGCTCGGATGATGATCGTCAGGATGATGATCGCCACCCCGTAGGCGCCGATGGTCTCCGCGAGTGGCACCGCCTGGAGGTTCACGTACAGGAAGTTCAGGAACCACGCGATCGGCTCCTTCACCGCCGCGCTCCACAGGTGCACGACGGGCAAGAAAACATCGAAGAGGGCTCTCAGATTGATGTCAGCGACTCCAGATAGCTCTCAGGCGGATCAAGGAACAGGATCGTAGCCGCCCTTGGCGAACGGATGGCAGCGCGCGATGCGCGCCGCCCCCATCCAGCCTCCTCGAAGCCACCCGTATTTCTCAACTGCCTCATATGTGTATTGCGAGCAAGACGGGTAGTAGCGGCAAGAGGGCGGAAGGAGCTTCGAAAACGAATGTTGGTAACCGCGGATCATGGTCAGCAGGATCGTCGTCATGGCTTGAGCTTCGCGAGCCTGACAGCTGCCTGTGCGGTCTCCGCCTCGAGGTCGGCGAACGGCACTTCGAGCGCGGCGGGGCGGGCGATCAGGACCACGTCATATCGTATTCCCAGTCCATGTAGCGGCGAATCAGGTCCCAGAAGCCGATCTCGCGCGACCTCGCGGATTCGGCGCCGAGCGCGATTTCGGTTCACCGAGCCTTTGACGTTGCGGCTGACGGTCACGCCAACGCGGCTCTCGTCAGCCTCGCGAGGCACCGCAAATGCCACCAGCGCGCGCCCGGTGTAGATGCGCTTGCCCCCGATCGCGGCCTGAAAGTCAGACTGGCGGCGGAGCCGGAAACGCCGCTTCAACTGGGATCGAAACCGGCTACGGAGTCAGCCGGTGGCGCCCCTTGCGACGGCGGTTTGAGACCAGCCTGGCGCCGCCCTTCGTGGACATGCGGCGGAGAAAGCCGTGCACCCGCCGGCGGTAGCGCTTCTTGGGCTGATAGGTTCGCTTGATGGAGAAATCCCCTGTTGTCGCAGGCTGATGGAACCGCGGTAGTGTACCCGACGCAGGCTCCTCGATCCCTGATACCGCGTGTATCACTTTATCCCTTGGCATAAGGCCTTGCGGCACCCACAGGCCTTTGTTAGAATTCCCGCCCGGAAGCAGGTTGGATCGGGTCGACCGAACCAACTCAGTACAAGTCACGCAAACCCGACTCACACATGAGTCCAATTGGTGCCAGTCTAAGGTCACAACACCGCTTCCCGATTTCGGACTAGACCGGATGGGGGATTTCGAACAGGCCGGCACCGCCAGCCTGTGGAAATCCGGTCCGCTCTTTTCCACAGGCGCCGAGAATACGAAGCCGGTCAACGCTGGGCTTCGGTTGAAGCAGTGCTCGCCAGCACGTAATTCAGGGACTGCTTCGCGAGCAGGGGAGCAGAAGGAGATGAGCGGTGAATTTGATCCCAGGTTGTCCACAGCATTTGCAACAGCCGGCGGCGAGTTGCCCCCAGCCGGTCGGAGGCCGGCAAGACGCTCGTGAGACTGGCACGGCGGCGCAAGGAAAGGCGTGAGGTGAACCAAGACCAGATCTGGTCGCAAGTCCAGGAGGAGCTGCGCTTTCAGCTCGCCAAGCGAACCTACGACATGTGGCTGAAGAACACGTCAGTGGTGTCGGCCGACGGCAACACGTTCCGAATCGGCGTGCCCAGCAAGCTCGCCAAGGATTGGCTGGAGGACCGCTTCTCGGGACTGATCCAGGAAACCCTCCAGGCCGTGACCGGCTCGGAGGTCGACATCGACTTCGTCATCTCTCCCAGCGGGCACCGGCCTCCCCTCGTAGCCGCGGATGGCGACTTCGCGGTCAACGGCGACAACGGACATGAGAACGGGGTCGAGGGGCATGCGGATGGTCCCATCATCACGCCCTCCGAGCTCAACGTCCGATTCAAGTTCTCATCGTTCGTGGTCGGGCACAACTCGCAGTTCGCCCATGCGGCAGCCAAGGCCGTTGCGGAGGCGCCGGGCGACAGCTACAACCCGCTTTTCCTGTATGGGGGCGTTGGTCTCGGCAAGACTCACCTCATGCACGCGATCGGCCATGAGGTGCACGACCGCTTCCCGCGCAAGCGCGTCGTCTACCTCACTTCGGAGCAGTTCACCAATGAGGTGATCAGCTCCATCGCCACCGCGCGCATGGGTGAGTTCCGACACAAGTACCGCACCGTGGACGTGCTGCTCATCGACGACGTCCAGTTCCTGGCCGGCAAGGACCGCACGAAGGAAGAGTTCTTCCACACGTTCAACGCGCTGCATGAGATCAACAAGCAGATCGTCATTTCCTCGGACCGCCCTCCCAAGGAAATCCCCACGCTCGAGGACAGGCTGAGGTCACGATTCGAGTGGGGGCTCATCGCCGACATTCAGTCCCCTGACTTCGAGACCCGCCTCGCGATCCTTCATTCCAAGCTCGGCATCAACGGCAGCCTCGTTCCAGAAGACGTCCTCAGCTTCATAGCCCACAAGGTGCAGCGCAACATCCGCGAGCTCGAAGGCGCGCTCACAAGAGTGCAGGCTTTCGCGGCTGTCCATCAACGTCCGGTCGATGCTGAAGAGGCGGCTCGCCTGCTCGCCGACATCATCCCCGCCGGCACTCGCCAGCCCATCAAAGTGGAGCGCATCCAGGCGTTGGTCGCCGACTACTACAACGTCACCCTTGAGGACATGAAGAGCAAGCGGCGTGACAAGCACATCGTTTTTCCTCGCCAGGTGGCTATGTTCCTGGTCCGCGAGGAGACCCCATCATCGCTGCCCGCCATCGGCAAGGCCTTTGGAGGCCGCGACCACACAACGGCCTTGCATTCGATCGAGAAGATTGCCAACGAGCTCAAGGAAGACGAGAGATTGCGTTATGAGGTGCAGGCGATCAAGGAGCGCCTTTACTCGCAGTGATGTCGAGATCGATGTGCCTTTGCACACGTTGTTCCGGCCGGCGCGGGAGAGACAGGGGAGCATCGGTCGGAGGGCGACCTGTCCCCAATCGGCTAACAGGCAAGGCCCTCGAACGACGAGCTTGTCCCGAGCTTATCCCCCACTCGACTCGATCTGTAAAGCCTCTCGACATCCACACTCTCCACAGCGCTTACTGTTATGGACTACGGGTGATTTCAATTAAGAGAAACACTTTGAATAGGGGACAACTGTCTTGAAAGCCAAAGCTATCGAAGCCCAGATGAAGGTGACGTGCAGGCCTGCGGTTCTAGGTCAGGCGCTGCAGGTCGTCTCACGCGCAATCTCGAGTCGCACCACACTGCCAATCCTCAACAACATCCTGGTCGAGACCACCTCTGAAGGGCTCGCGTTGACCGCTACCAACCTGGAGATCGGCATCAGGAAGCTGGTGCCGGCGGAAGTCGCGATGGAGGGCAGCACCACCGCGCCGGCGAGGTTGCTGACCGATTTCGTCAGCACCCTGCCGGACCAGGATCTCGAGATGACGCTCGACGGAGCCACCCAGTCGCTGAACCTTCGGTGCGCGCGGTTCGATACCCACATCAAGTGCATCGAGGCCGAGGAATTTCCCCCGGGGCCTCGACCGGACGAAGGCGACAAGATCGAGGTTGCCCTCGACGACCTGGTCACCGCTGTCGAACAGACACAGATGGCGGCTTCCACCGACGAAGCGCGGCCGGTGCTCACGGGCGTGCTCGTGCACGTGCAAGGCGGTGGGATCACGTTTGCCGCCACCGACGGTCATCGACTGGCGGTGAGCAAGCTGAACGCGTCCGGGGCCGGCGACCTGGAAGCCAGTCTCATCGTGCCCGCCCGGGCCCTGGCAGAGCTGTCGAGGGTTTTGAAGGGTGAACCCGGCCGGGTCGAGGTGATCATCTCGAAGGCCCGCAACCAGATCTTCTTCAAAGCCGGCAGCTCAGAGCTGACCTCCCGCCTGATCGACGGGAAGTATCCCAACTACGCACAGGTTATCCCCAGCAAGAGCTCGACCACGGTCAAGGTGTCCACCGCCGAGCTCATCCAGACGGTGCGCGCCGTCTCGCTGTTCGCCCGCGACAGCGCCAACGTCATCAGGGTCAAGGCACAGGCCGGCTCGCTGGTCCTGTCGGCGACCACCAATGAGGTTGGCGACAGCCGGGCGGAGATGGCAGCCGACGTCGACGGATCCGACATCCAGATCGCCTTCAACGCCCGCTACGTGCTCGACGCACTCGGCGTGATCGGCGAGGACCAGGTCGAGCTCCTGTTCGACGGCCCGCTCAGCCCCGGCCTGCTGCGACCGCCGGGCAAGGACCACTACCTCTACGTGATCATGCCTGTGCGGGTGGCTATGACTTAGCGGTCCCTGGGTGCTCCTCCGGCGTCTGCAGCTCAGGAACCATCGCAACTACGCCCACCTGGACATCTCGATAGAACCTGGCGTGAACGTGTTCATCGGCGCCAACGGCCAGGGCAAGACGAACCTGCTCGAGGCCGTCGCGATGCTGGCGCTCTCCGCTTCACCGCGAGCCCACCGCGATGTGGAGCTGGTCGGACCGGTAGCACCGGCGTCGCGAATCGAGGCCGAGGTGGAAAGCGCGGGCCGGCGTATGGAGCTGACCATCGCGCTCGCCGTGGATGGGACGCGAGCGCACCGCACGATCGAGGTCGATGGCGCCCGGCGCCGGGCCGTCGATCTTCCAGGGCACTTCCGCGTCACCCTCTTCTGGCCGGATGACCTCGGGTTGATCAAGGCCGGTCCGGAGCAGCGCCGGCGATTTCTGAATCAACTCCTGGTGCAGGTCGAGCCTGGATATGCGCGCGCCCTCTCGGGCCTCCGCCGGATCCTGGAGCAGCGCAACAGCCTGCTGAAGCGCATCGCGTCGGGTGAGGACGCGCCCGATGTGCTCGAGGTATGGAACGTGGAGCTGGTGCGAGTCGGATCCGAGGTCGCTGCCGCCAGGGCGGAGGCGGTACGCGAGCTAGCGCCCGCAGCCGCCCGCAGCCACTCCGACATCTCCGGTGGAGAGCACCTCGAGATCGAGTATGTGGGTCCTCCCGAGGACCTGGCGGCGGCTGTGCATAACTCGCTCGCCGATGACCTCCGCCGGGGCTCGACCAGCATTGGTCCGCACCGTGACGATCTGCGGGTGCTGCTCGACGGCCAGGATGCCCGTGGCTATGCCTCCCAGGGCCAGCAGCGCACCGCCGTGGTCAGCCTGAAGCTGGCGGAGGCCGAGCTCGTGGCCAGGCGAACCGGCGAGCGTCCTGTGCTCTTGCTGGACGACGTCCTGTCAGAGCTGGACCTCGAGCGGCGCGGGGCGCTGCTGCGCCAGGTCGGGAACGGCGGTCAGGTCGTCATCACGTCGGTTGACGTCGGCCCGTTTCCGCCGGATCTGATTGCCGGGGCGAGCGTCTGGAGCGTCGAAGCCGGGCAGGTCCTGCCCTGTGGATAAACTGGGCAATATCCTCCCTCGGGTACTCCGGCGGCAGCCAGACGGCAGCCGCCTGCTGGGGGGGCAGGTGGCGGCGGCGTTTCGAAGCGTGATCGGCTCGGAACCGGCCCGGTTGTGCGATGAGGTCGAGCTCCGCTCGGGCGTCCTGGTCGTGACCACGTCCAGCCCCGCGCTCGCGCACCAGCTGAGGCTCGACTCCGAGCTGATCATCGAGCGCCTCAACGGCCTGCAGCTGGGGCGCCGCGTCCGCACTCTTCGGGTGCGGATCGGTCGTTCTACGGCGGTCGAGTGATCAGGCTCGACGCCGAGCAGCGCGGTGCTTCGGCCATTGGGCGAGGCCCGGTGCGGGTGGTCGCCGGGGCGGGCACGGGAAAGACCGCCGTCATCGCCGAACGCTTCCGCCGGCTCGTGATGGGCGGGGCGTCGCCAAGCTCGATCCTGGTGATGACGTTCACCGACCGCGCGGCCGCGGAGATGCGCGACCGCATCGAGGACCTGATCGGTGCGGTGGCGCCGGCGGTGGGCACGTTTCACGCGATCGCGCTGTCGTGGCTGCGAGCGGATGGGCGTGCCATCGGCGTGCCCGCCGGCTTCCGAATCATCACCGGTGCCGAGCGATGGATCCTCGCGCGCGAGCTGATGTGGCAGCTTGGCGACCTCGCGCTGACCGGCGACGAACGCCCCGACGACCTGGTGGCGCCGGCGCTCCAGATGCTGGAGCGCTTGAAGCAGGAGCTGGTTCCACTGGAGCGTCTGGCCGCGTGGGCGAAAGCAGCAGTAGAAGACCGAGACAAGGCGGCTCTGATGCAGGCTTGCCTGCGCTTGTTTCGCGCCTACGAGCAGGCGTGTCGCAAGGAGCGGGTGCTCGACTTCGAGGACCTGCTGACACTTTCGGTCCGGATGCTCGAACAGCGTCCGGCGCTGCTCGAGGCTTACCGCGAGCGATACCCGCACGTGCTCGTCGACGAGTACCAGGACCTCAATCTCGCCCAGGAACGGCTGGTCGAGCTGATCGCGGGAGGAGGCGCGCCGTTCGTGGTCGGCGACGACGACCAGAGCATCTACCGCTTCCGCGGCGCCTCGCGCGCCAGCCTCGAGCGTTTTCTGCGAGCCTTTCCCGCCGCCGGCACTGTGGCGCTGGGCCGCAACCACCGCAGCTCTCGAAGGATCGTCGCAGCGGCATCTGCGCTCGTCGGTAACAACCCCGATCGCCTGCCCAAGGACCTGCGTTCGAGCAAGACCGGCGAGAAGGTGGAGGTCTGGGCATGTCCCGACGGTGCGAGCGAGGCGGCCGCGATCGCTCGAGAGGCTGCGCGGCTGATCGCTGCCGGGTTGGCTCCGAACGCAATCGCCGTGCTGTGCCGCACCAACGCCATCGCGCGGCCGATCGCGGACGCACTCGCGGCGCACGGGCTGCCACATGTAGTCATCGGCGGTCATGGATTCAATGACCGTCCCGAGATCAAGGACGTGATCGCGCTCCTTCGCGTCCTCAGAGACCCTAACGACGTCGTGGCGCTGGCCCGCGCTGTGACGCGTTCGCCCCTATCACTCGGGCAAGACGGTGCCCTCACGGTGCTGCGCGACCGGAACGAGACGCCTCCGCTCGAAGCTCTAAGGAGCTGGGCCCCCGCCTCGACATTCGCACGCCTCCTGATGTCGCTCAACGCTCAAGCGGCCGTGCTCGACGTCCGCGACCTGTTCTTCGAGTTGATGGAGAGAACGCGCTACCTCGATGTGCTCTCATCCGGGCTCGAAGCCAGCGAAGCGGCGCGGTCGGTGGCCAACGTGAGCCGCTTCGCCGAGCTCATCGCCGAGTTCTGCGAAACGTCGACCGACCGCTCGCTGGAGGCATACATGCGCCACCTCGACCTGGTCCTCCTCTCACAGGAAGATGAGCGCCCGGCCGAGGTCGAAGGGCTCGGAGACGCGATCCAGGTCATGACCATCCATCAAGCCAAAGGGCTGGAATTCGAAGCCGTCTTCGTGCCGGGCCTGGTCGAGGGTAGGCTGCCCCAATCAGGGCGGTCGCCCAGGTTCGAGCTGCCCGCGGTCGTGCTGGAGCCCCTGGTCCGGGGCCGCGAGGATGTCGTCGCGGAGGAGCGCCGCCTCCTCTACGTCGCGATGACGCGCGCGATGCGATACCTCTATCTCACGCGCGCGTCGCATTACGAAGGGGGGCGGCGCTGGAGGGATTCGCGGTTCCTCGATGAGGTGAGAGCTGCGGGCGGCCGAACAGTAGTGCTGCGGGACATCCCGGAGAGCTCACGCCCCTCTCCTCAACCCTCTCCCCTTCGGGGAGAGGGGGATGTCGTGCTCTCCTACTCCTCTATTTCCGCGTATCGCGATTGCCCGCGGCAGTACTGGTACCGCCATGTCCAGAGGCTGCCCGCGGTCCAGAGCGCCGAGGCGGTCCAGGGCGTGATCCTGCACGAGACGTTGCGGCGCGCAGCTGAGGCACGGCGCGGGGGCGCGGACGTGACCGCGCCCCTGTTGCGCTCGCTTCACCGTGAGGTTCGCGGCGAGATCACGTTTCCAGACGCACGTCGCGAAGCGACATTCGAGCGCAACGGCGCCGCCCAGCTCGAATCTTTTCGCATGCAGGGTGGCCTCGAGGCTCGGCCGGAGTACATCGAGCAGCCGTTCACAATCGCGGTCGATGGATGGACGCTCAACGGCGTCATCGACCGCATCGATCGCACGTCCGAGAGCTGGCGGATCATCGACTACAAGACCGGCCGGCCCCTCGCGCGCCGGCCCCGCGACCTGCAGGTGGCGCTCTACGCGCTGGGCGCGGCAGCTGCGCTCAAGCTCGATCCCGTCGAGCTGGAGATCGTATACCTGGCCTCAGGCGAGTCGGTGCGCGTCGAACCCAACCGCCAGTTGCTGTCCGAAGCAGCGCGGCAGGGCAGCGAGGTGGCGGATGGAGTCAGGGCCGGGCAATTCGAAGCGCGGCCGGACCGGCGGCGTTGCCGCCTCTGCCCTTACCGTCTGGTCTGCGCCAGCGCCCTGTAACGAGCCGCGAGCAGGAGGCACTCGCGCGCGATGTCGGACGATGCGTACGGATGCGCCATCTCGGCGGCCTTCCGAGACATCTCCTGCCACGTCGGCCCGCCCTCAGCCAGCACGCGCACCTCGTCGAGCAGATCGTTCTCCCTGGGGGTGAATGCGCCGAAGCCGGCTTCGACCACGAAGTCCACATTCGGCGATTCCTGGCCAGGCAAGAAGCCCGTGACAAGCACTGGGACGCCGGTGGCCAGCGCCTCGGCGATGGCACCGGGTCCGGCCTTGGTCACGATCACGTCCGATGCCCTCATCAGCTCTGGCATGTTGTCGACGAAGCCAAGGACGAGGGTCGGGGTCGCGAAACGGACGCGGGCGAGGCGGCTCCGCAGCTTCTCGTTGCGTCCACAGACCGCGATGACCTGCCACTGGTGCGGCTCCCACGCGAGCACGCGGACCTGCTTGATCAGGTTGCCGACGCCGGCGGCGCCGCCCATGACCAGGACGGTGAACCGCGCCTCATCCAGGCCGTAACGGCGCCGCAGAGCGTGCTTCTCGCCAGGAGCGGGCGGCCGGAAACGCAAATCGACCGGGAGCCCGAGCAGCTTGATCCGATCGGCAGGTACGCGGCGGCGCAGAGCGACCTTGCGCGCGAGCTCGGTCGGTGCCACGACCAGGTCGGCTCGGCTGAAGGTCCACCCGCGATGGAAGTCGACCAGATCGGTGATCACGGTCATGAGCGCGCGCGGCCGCCCGCACTTGAGGATGGCCTGGTGCGCGATGTGGTTGAGCAGCGGATGGACGGAGAGCAAGACGTCGGGGTCGTGCACGGCCACCAGCTCGATGATCACCTTGCGTACCCCAGGACCGAACACGGCGCGAATCGCGGCGAAGGTCGGTTTGGTGTTGCTCGAGTGGTAGACAGCGCCCCAGGCGGCGCGGGACCGCTGGATCATGGGCGAGTAGAGCGACGCGAGCCGGCGCACCACCGCCGGTCCCTGCGAGATGAGGGGATCGGCCACGGTCACATCGCAGGTCGGATCGAGCTGCTTCAATGCATCGGTCAGAGCCCGCGCTGCCGCGCGATGGCCCCCGCCCGTGTCGCTGAACAGGATGAGGATCCTCGGCGCGCCACCCTTCGGCGTCGACACCGGGGACGGCGCGGAGCGGGGGCTTGTGTCCGCCGGGTGGGCGCCTACCTGCGTCGCGCCGCCGCCCGGCGCGCGATCCACCGCATGTTGTACTGGGCCAGGAGGAACGTCACGAAGAGCATCGAGAGGATGCCGATGCCGACCCAGAAAATCGTTCGCTTGGCCAGCTCGCCCGCTGCCAGCGGGAGCGAGCCGGGACTGATCTGATTCTGCTGAATGATGTAGGCAGCCAGGTCCTTGATGTCCTGGTCGGTCAGGTTGGGGTTGCCGCCCTTCGCCGGCATCGGGATCGATTTCGGGTCCCCCGCCTGGGGCTGGCGCCCATTGGCGATGATCTGGATCAGGAACGCGGGGTCGAGCGAATTAGCCACCCCTGGGAGCTTGTCGATGGGGTTGAGTACCGCGCCGATGCCACCCTCGAGGTTGGCGCCGTGGCAGGTGGCGCAGTTCGCCCCATAGAGCGAGGCGCCGTGGGTGGGATCGCCGGGGAGGGTGACGGGGGACGGAGAGGCGTCGGCCAGCGTGGTGATTGCGGTGAGCGCCAGCATGGCGGGGATCGCCAGTGCGACCAGGGCGGAGACTTTGAAGCCCTTGACCAGGCGCATGCCGCCAAGATCATAACCGCTCAAAAACTCGCTCTCCCGCCGGCTTATCGGAGGCCGCAGCGGGAATAGCAAGGAAGCGCGTACGTTTTGAAGTGATATGCCGTCCTGCTCGCCGGTCTCTCGTTCTGGGTTTTGCTGCGTCTCGAGGCGCTGGCTCGACGCGAGATCGGCCTACCGTGGCTGAGCCGACCAGATTGATCTCCGACCGCGCTCCGAGGCGGATCGCGGTCATATCCATGCACACCTCGCCCACGGCTTCGTTGGGTCAAAACGCCAACGGCGGGCTCAACGTTTACGTCCGCGAGGTCTGCAGCGCCTTCAGCGACCGGGGCATCGCCACCGACGTGTTCACCCGTCTGCAGTCGCGCGACGACCCCGCGATCGAAAGCCTGGCCCCGCTGTCACGGGTGATCTACCTCGCCGCCGGCAACGGGCTCGACAAGTACTCGCTGCTCAACGAGGTGCCCGCGTTTGCAGAGCAGGTCGGCGCCTTCGCCGAAATCCAGGGCCTCCAGTACGACCTCCTCTTCTCGCATTACTGGCTTTCCGGTGAGGTCGCGTGCCTGCTGCGGCCGCAGCTCGCGGTGCGCTGGGCGCACGTCGCCCACACCCTGGGCCTCGTCAAGAACAAGCGGCTCGCCAGCGGCGCCCGTCCGGAGCCTGCCATCCGGATCCGCGTCGAGGGCGAGATCGCCCAGCAGGCCGACCTGCTCATCGCCTCTACATCCGATGAAGGCGAAGAGCTCGTCAACTCCTACGGCGCCAGCGCCGATCGCGTGTTCATCGTCCCGCCCGGGGTCGACCTCGCCACGTTCAGGCCGCTCGATCGCGCCGAGGCGCGGCGCAAGATCGGCTATTCGGGCGGACCGCTGCTGCTCTTCGTCGGGCGGCTCGAGCGGCTCAAGGGCGTCGAGATCGCGATTCGCGCGTTGGCCCTGCTGAAGGGCCGCGCGCATCCAGACCTGCGCCTGCTGGTCGTGGGCGAGGACAGCCGCGATGGGGATGAGAGCGAGAAGGATCGCCTCATGTCGGTCGCCTCAACGCTGGCCGTGCGTGACCACGTCGACTTCCTGGGGTCGGTGGCCCACCATGAGCTGCCGTACTTTTACTCTGCGGCGGACGCTTGCCTTATGCCGTCTTACAGCGAATCGTTCGGGCTCGTCGCTCTCGAGGCGCAGGCGTGTGGCACTCCGGTGGTTGCCTCGGGCGTTCCGGGTTTGCGCTCGGTCGTGCGCGACGAGGTGAGCGGCTACCTCATCGACGGCGACGATCCGGCGGCCTACGCCGATCGCATCGGGCGCTTGCTTGCGGATCGCGAGCTCGCCCAGCAGATGGGGCGGCGTGGCAGCCTGCTCGCGCAGCGGTTCTCGTGGACGCGGACCGCCGATCGGCTCGAGGAGCTTTTCGATCAAGCTCTCGATCGGGACCAGACAGAGCAACTCCAAAGCAACGTCGGTCGCGACTAAAGCCTGGTCCAGGCCGGCGTCCGGCACGAGAACGGAAACGACGAGCTGTCGAAGCGCGTGAGGGCCGTTGGCCGTGTTCCGTCGGCGTTCATCAACCACACCTGATCCTGGCTCACGAATGCGATCTGGTGACCATCAGGTGACGGGACAGGGTCGGCCACGTCGAGGGCGAGGCTGGAAGGAATTCCGAGCGCGCTGGTCAGGGCCGCCGGTGGGGCGATCACGCTGAGCAGGAATGCCTTGCGTCCAAATCCGTCGGCGGTCGCGATGCCGGCCGCGAACACGACATGCGTCGAATCCGGCAACCACGTCGGATGGCCGATGTCGCCGGTGGCGATGGTAGACGTCAACGCTTGACCGGTCAGGCTCCGCACGCGGAGGGAAATCGAGCCCCCGTCCTGACGCAGGTACGCGATGCGGTTGGCGGCGGGTGACCAGCTGAGATCGCTCACCGCCCCCGCCTCAGTCGACAGCTCGTACTGCGACCTCAAGCCCACGTCATAACCCCACAAGGTCGATGCCGACCCGTTGGCTCGAACGAACGCGACCCTCTGGCCGCTCGGCGCGCTGGCCGCCGCAGACACATTGGTGGAGATTGCCTCATCCGTGCCATCCGCTGACCAGCGGTGGAGAGTGCCGTCCATGTCGAGATAGACGTATCCGAGTCCCGCGGCCAGTGCTGAGGCCCAGGTGGCCGTGAAGGGAAGTGGGGTCGAGCCACCGGCCGGGGTGAAGGCCGTCCAGCTCGCAAAATCCGTTTGGATCAAAAGACTCGATTCATCTGGAGACCAGCTGAACGACCGCACCGACGCTGCATCGACCAACCGGCGTGGAAATCCTGATTCGTTGACGATCCAGACTCCGCCTGAGGGACCGCCGGCGAGAGCGGTGGCAAATGCAACCCAATGCCGCAGCGGCAGGGCGAGGCCTGTCTGGAAGACGAAGCTCTGGTTGCGATCCAGCCGGTTGCCGTGTGCATCGAGGGCAGCCGTTGTGACGTCGACGGTGTAGGACGTCGATGGATCCAGGAGCGAGTCAGGTGCAAGCTCCGCGCGCCTTCCGTCGGTCGGATCGAGCCGAACTGCGAAGGACACGAACGGCTCGATGGTGATCGCGCCACTCAATGTCGACGCATTCATCTCGCGCGTGAAATCGATGGATAGATACGACGCCGGATCGACATCGTTCTGATTGTTGGCGGGGCTGGATCCGGTCACGGTCGGCGGAGGCTCGGTGGTGAAGGACCAATGATGGCGGAGCGTGTAGGCGTTGCCGACGAGGTCCGTGTAGCCCTCACGCAGGACGACCTCATAGGCCGTGCTCGGCCGGAGGGTCGCGTGCTGGTATTCGAGCTGACGGGACCCGAGCCAGACCACATTGCCGTCGGTGGCGGGCACCAGCGACAGCCTGCCGGCCACCGAGTCCTTGTTCACGTCGTGGTCGAAGGTGATCCGAACCGGCGCCGCGGTCGAGACGTCGACAGCGCCCCGCTCAGGCGAGTAGTCGATGATCTGCGGAGGGCTGCCGCCGCACGCCGTCAGCGCGCTCAGCATGAGCACCAATGCCGCGATCGCCGCCGTCCTCACAAAGGTCAGGCTAGCGGTTGGCCGCTAGAGGTGCGACTTGAGCCTGGCCCTCATCTCCTGCGCGAGCTGTTCCAGCCGTGAAGAGTCGACGAACAGCAGCGAGATGCTCGGCACCTGGTCGATGGCGCCTTCGATCCCCGGCAGCGACGGATCGGCTGCGCCGAGAATGTCCTTGACCTTGCGCGCGCGGTTGCCCAGCGAGTCCTCGGCCATGGCCTGCAGCTCGGCGACGATCGCGCCCCAGTCCAGCTGGGGGCCGCCGGCGCCAGGCGGCGGCGTGGTCGGAGCGACCTGCGCCGGTGCCGCCTGTGGCGTGGGAAAGGTCGGATATGTGGCCGTAGGGGCAGCCTGCACCGGTGGAGCGACCGGCATGGCCGCAGGTGTCTGGATGACTGGGAACTGCTGTGTCGGCGGCGGCTGAGCCGGCGGGGCCGGCGGGGGCGCCGGCGGGGGCGCCGGGTTGCTGCGCGGCGCCGACCGCTGGCCTGGGGTCACGACCTCATCGACATCGAGCGGCGGGTGCTTGACGGTGTCGGCCGACTTGACCTCGATCATCGCCATGGGGTCGTCGCAGAGCGCGAGCGCGCGGTCGGGTTTGTCAGAGATGTCCCGCGACTCGCTCGTATACGCACCGGCGAGGTCACCCTCCGACATGATGATCACACCTGTGCCCGCGCTGGAGCGGATCATGACGCTCCCGCTCAACTTCCGATCGCTCAAGAACTTGAGCAGGGCTCTCATGTCGACCCAGGCGGCATACAGCTCTGTGTACATCGGCTTCGACACGGTGAGCTCGTAGAGACCGTCAATCAGCTCCGGCGACAGGCCGACGACGTCGAGAACGCCGTGGCCGGCCGTGACGTCCTGGTTGAAGTGATGCAGTGCCTCCTTTCCAAGCACAAGACCCGCGGGATCACTCACCCCGTCGTACAGGCACTCGAGCGCCGCGCCGTCCTTGAAGAGGATGAGCCCCGCGGCATCATCCGTGAGGAGGCGGACGTAGCCTGTGTAGCCCTCCTTCTCGAGGGTCGTGATCAGGCGCGGGAAATCGACGAACGATGTCTTCAACGAGTCGTATATGACCTGGCCGGCGGGCACTGGGATCGGCTCGCGCCCGTGCTTGGGCTGAGGTCGGTGCTTCACGCCTCGTCTTGGCTGAGGTGCGTCCAACTTTCTCTCCGGTTCAGGATTCTCTGAGCGCTCCGAGGACGCCTCGGCGTTGGTGCTCTGCGGCGAAGATTGGGGGGGCGCTTGGGACGGCGCGTCACGCGGTGTGGCTTCGGCCGCATGGACCAGCTCCGGGATGCCGGCCTTGACGGTTTCGTCAGCCGGCAGCTTGGCCTTCGCGTCGAACTCGAACTCGCCCTTCGTCCAGCCGAGCGCGCTGACGACTGCATCGTCGCCCGCTTTGCCATTGCCTTCAGCGTGGAAGAGATGGCCGAACAGGAAGTAAAGCGCGGTCGACTCACCGTTGCCATTTCGGAGGGTAAGGGTACCTGTCGACCTCTCGCCCTGGGCAGATTCCAGAAGCGAGCGTAGGGTGATTTCGGCGAGCGTGCCGTGTGACTGCAAAGGCGTCTCCCGAGATCGGCCCAACACCGATCGATGGACTAAGAGAAGTTAGTATAGATATCAAGATCGGATTCGCGCGCCCGGAGCCGCCAGACCCCCCTGTCCCCTCGAAACCTTCGCCCGCGCGATTGTTGCTGGTCCGTCACGGCCAATCGACCTGGAACATCGAGCACCGGATTCAGGGCCAGCTCGACCCCCCGCTTTCGGAAGAAGGCCGCCGCCAGGCGGAGCGCGTGGGTCGACGGCTGGCTCGTCACCGCTTCGCGGGCTTCTACTCGAGCGACCTCAAGCGCGCCCTGGAGACCGCATCGGCGATCGGCGCCGTCACCGGCGGCTCGCCCAGCCCGACGACCGGCCTGAGGGAGATCTTTCTCGGCGAGTGGGAGGGGCTGAAAACCCAGGAGCTGGCGCAGCGATTCCCCGAAGCCTGGGCACGTTGGACCGAGGAACCGAGCTGGGACGCGGTCCCGGGCGGGGAGGGCGCGGTGGCGTTCGAGAGCAGGGTTGTTGCTGAGATCGACTCGATCCTCGCGCGCCACGATCACGGGGACATCCTGGTCGTGACCCATGGCGGCGTCATCCAGGTCGCCCTGCATCGGGTGGTCGGGCGGCCGAACCATGGCCTGTTCCCGTTCCGGATCGAGAACGCCTCGATCTCGGTGATCGAGAAGCGCAACGGTCGGTTTGTGGTGTCAGGCGTCAATGACACGAGCCATCTCGAGGGCTCCGAGTGAGCAGCCAGCAGGCGATCTGGGACGGCGAGCTCGATGAGCGCGCATCACCCTCTCCGCTCCTGCAGACGTGGGCCTGGGGAGAAGTCCAGTCCCGCGCCGGCTGGACGGTCGAGAGAGTGCGGCTAGCAGGTGGGGCGATGGCAAGCGTGCAGCTGCGCGGACTCGGCCCCGTGCGCGAGGCATACGTGCCGCGAGGGCCGGTGCCCGCATCGCCGGAAGCCGTCGCGGCCCTCGTCGGCTGGGCGCGGTCCGCGAAGGTCGCGCGCATCATGGTGGAACCTGAAGCCCCGCTCGAGTTCGGCGAGGTCATGCGTGCTCGCGGCTTCAGCCCCGCGGCGCCCGTGCAGCCACAGCACACACGCATCCTGCAGCTGGCGCCGCCGGCCGAGATGCTCGCAACGTTCAAGCACGGCCGCCGCTACAACATCCGTGCAGGCGAGCGGCGCGGGGTTGCGGTCGAGGAGGGAAAGGACGCCGCCGAGCTGGAACGGCAGTCCGCGGCGGTGGAGCGGCGCGAGGCCATCCACCTGCCGGCGAGGAGCTACTACGAGCTGCTCCTCGACCAGCTCCCGTGGTGCCGCACGTATGTTGCCCGCCACCCGAGCACGCATGAGGCGCTCGCGGCGGTTCTGGTCGCGCGCCATGCCGGTCGCGCCTACCACCTGTTTGCGGGGCGAAGCGGGGTCCATCCCGAGCTCATGGCCAACGACCTGGCGTGGTGGGCCGGGATCAAGGCGGCCGCTAACGATGGCTGCCGCGACTACGACCTGTGGGGCGTGCCGCCCCCGGACGCCCGCCCCGACCACCCCTGGCACGGTCTCGGCTTCTTCAAGGCTGAGTTCGGCGGCGAGGAGGTGACGTACGCAGGCGCATGGGACTTCGTGCTTTCGGAGGCCGGCTCGCGGCTGATCGGCCTGGAGAAGAAGGCGCGTGGCCGCATTCGGGGCCTGAAACGAAACATCTCCTAACAATCCTTCAGATCGGTTAGGATTTTGGGATGGTCGGAGCCCGCAAGGTCCTGGTGGTCGATGGCGACCCCGCGACGAGGAAAGACGTGCGGTCGGCCGTCGCCCAGGACGGGTACCAGGTCGTCGAGGCGGACACCGGGGCCGAAGGCCTCCGCCAGGTCGACGCGTTGCATCCCAGCCTGGTGCTCCTAGAGGTGACGCTGCCGGACGCATCGGGCTTCGACGTCTGCCGCGAGCTGCGCAAGAAGGACACCGCGGTGCCGGTGATCATGATGAGCACGCGTTCCGACGAGATCGACGCCGTGGTCGCTCTCGAGATCGGCGCCGACGATTACGTGGTCAAGCCGCTTCGGCTGCGTGAGCTCGCGGCGCGGATCGCTGCCCATTTGCGCCGGATGCGGATCGAGTCGGCGGAGGCAACACGCAACCGCATGGAGTTCCGCGACCTCCTCATCGACGTCAACGAGCGCCGCATCTACAAGGCGGGGCAGGAGGTCGAGCTGACCCATACGGAGTTCGACCTGCTGACGTTCCTGGCCAGCAACGCCGGCAAGGTGCTCAGTCGCGAGAAGATCCTCAACTCCATCTGGGGCTACGAGTACCCGATCGAGACACGGGTCATCGACGTCCACATCCGCAACCTGCGCCGCAAGATCGAGGGCCAGCCCTCGCGGCCCTATTACATCCTCGCTGTGCCTGGCATCGGCTACCGGTTCACGAACGCCCGCCCGGCCTGATTGAAGGTCGCACCCCGAGCTCTTTCAGGCCGCCCAACACGAAGGGGCGCTGCGCGATCCGAGGGTGTGGGATCTGCAGGTCGGGCTCTGAAACGCGCTCTCTTCCAAACAAGAGGATGTCCACGTCGATGACGCGTGGGCCCCAACGCCGAGTGGATTTGCGTCCGCCCTCGCGCTCGACGGCCTTGGCCGCGCGCAGCAGCTGGCGGGGGGATCCTCGCCACTCCACCTCGAGCACCTGGTTCAGAAACCTGGGTTGATCGGTGACGCCCCACGGTTCGGTTTCGATGACGCGGCTATGACGCAATATGCGCGCTCCCTTTTGACGCAGCCGTCGCCGCGCCGCGGAGAGGTTGCGATCACGTCTACCGAGGTTCGAGCCCAATCCGAGGTAAGCGACGGTTTTTCCCCACGAACTCAGAGGCTTCGCCTTGAGTTCGCGAGGGCCCCTCACTTCATGCGGTCGGCGACGCGCGCGACGCGCATCATCTCGCGCACGTCGTGGACCCGCACGACGTCTGCTCCACGCAAGATCGCGGCGGTCACTGTCGCGGCGGTGCCGGCCAGGCGCTCATCGGCCGGCACGTCGAGGAGCTTGCCGATGAACGACTTCCGCGAGGTCCCGACGAGAACGGGCTGGCCGAGCTCACGGAGCTCCACCAGGCGGCGCATGACCTCCCAGTTCTGATCCGCGGTCTTCCCGAAGCCGATGCCCGGGTCGATGAGAATGCGCTCGCGCGGGACGCCCGCCGCCACCGCGGCCTCGACGGAAGTCCGGAGGAACCGCTTGACCTCGCTCATCAGGTCGCCCGCGTACTCGGTGCCGTCCTGGTTGTGCATGAGCACCAGGGCGCAGTCGTGACGAGCCGCGAGGTTGGCCAGGCCGGGCGATCGCGTCAGGCCCCACACGTCGTTGACGATGGTGGCGCCCGCCGCGACCGCAGCCACCGCGACGTCGAGCTTGTATGTGTCGATGGAAACAGGAACGTTTGACTGCCTCGACAGGCGCCTGACCACCTCTTCGGTCCGAGCGATCTCCTCGTCCGTGCTGACGGGAACGTGTCCGGGACGTGTGGATTCGCCCCCTACGTCGAGCATCTCTGCTCCTTCCGCGACCATGCGCAGGCCCTGCGCCACCGCAGCCTCGCGATCATCTCCGAGGCCATCGCCGCTGAACGAATCCGGGGTGACGTTCACGATTCCCATCACATAGGTCCGGCTGCCCCAGTCGAACCGGTGGCCTCCTATGTCGGCGATCACGTGCCCGATTATGCTGCGATCTGGATATGAAGCTGGATGAGCTGGCGCGCGGCGTGCCCGGAGCCGTGCTCGAAGGCAACGGCGATGCGGAGGTCGGCGGGATCGCATACGACTCGCGGTCCGTGAAGCCTGGCGACCTGTTCGTGGCGGTGAAAGGAATCAACTCCGACGGTCACTCGTTCCTGGCCGGGGCCGTCGCCGCGGGCGCCGCGGCGGTCGCCGTCGACCGCCCGGTTGAGGTTCGGCCCGGCACGCCTGTGTTGAGACTCCCTTCGACCCGTACGGGCCTGGCCGAGCTGGCCGCGGAGTTCTACGGACGGCCCTCGCGTCATTTGTATGTGGCGGGGATCACGGGCACCGACGGCAAGACGACCGTGACCCACATGACCGAGCACGTATTGATGGCCGCGGGCATCGTCGCCGGCGCCATGAGCACTGTTGCCTTCTCCGTGGGCGGAGCCGAGACCGACAACACCAGCGGACAGACGACGACCGAGGCGCCGCAAGTGCAGGAATGGCTTCGCCGCATGGCGGACGCGGGCGTGAGGTGCGCGGTCATCGAGGCGACCTCGCATGCGCTGGTGCAGGACCGGGTAGGCGCTTGCGACTTCGACGTCGCTGCCTTCACGAACGTGGGCCACGACCACATGGACTACCACGCGACCTGGGAGGACTACCTCGAAGCGAAAGCTCGACTCATCGAGCTCGCTGCCGGCGGCGCTGACAAGGGGATCGAAAAGACGGCCGTGCTCAACCGCGACGACCCAAGCTACGAGCGGTTGTCGCGCCGGTCGATCTCGCGACGCTGGTCCTACGGCATGACCACCGCCGCCGACCTGCACCCACTCGACCTCTCGATGACGGCGAGCGGCTCGCGCTTCCGGCTGAAGACGCCGCTCGGCGAGACCGAGGTATCGCTCGCCGTGCCGGCGCGCTTCAACGTCTACAACGCGCTCTGCGCAGCGGGTGTCTGCCTCGCCGTGGGCGTGCCCATCGAGGAGGTCGGTCCTGGACTGGCCGGCTTCGATGGAGTGCGCGGACGGCTGGAGCGCGTCGACCTCGGGCAGGACTTCAGCGTGTTCATCGACTTCGCGCACTCGGCGGGTGCGCTCGCGAGCGCACTGGCGGAGCTACGTCCTTTCACCCGCGGCCGGTTGATCGCCGTCTTCGGCTCGACCGCTCGGTCCGACCACGACCGGCCTGGGATGGGCAAAGCGGCGGCCGATCTTTCCGATTTCTTCATCATCACCACCGACGACCCGCTGCGAGAAGACCCGGCGGAGATCGCAAGGGATGTCCAGTCGGGGGTCATCGGCAAGGCGCCTGGCATGGACTACGAGATCGTGCTCGACCGGCGCGCCGCGATCAAACGCGCCATCGAGGTCGCGAGGCCAGGCGACAGCGTCCTGCTGGCGGGCAAGGGGCATGAGCGCACGATGCAGATGGCCGCGGGCGCCGAGCCGTGGGACGAGCGCGAAGAGGCCGAGGCGGCGATCAGGGAGAGAAGTCGCTAGCCGCCCCCGACCATGCGCACGATCTCGACGACGTCTCCGTCGTCGAGCTTTGTGTCCGGATAAGCGGACCGCTCGATGATCTCGCCGTTGTGCTCAACGGCGACTGCCCGCGCGCTGACCCCGAGCTTCTCCAGGTAGGCAAGCAGCGCGGTCGGCCCGTCGAGCTCCACACGCCGGCCATTGACCTGGAGTGAGATCACTTGAACAACCTGATGGCGGCGTAGCCGGCTGCGCCCGCCGCATGGCATTCAGCGATGCGCTCCTCGGTCACGCCGCCGATCGCAAGCACTGGGATGCGCAGGGCGCGGGCCACCTCAGCCAGCGCCTTGATTCCGGCGGCAGTAGACCCGGGGTGACTCGTACTCGTCCAGACCGGACCGAAGATCACGTAATCGGCGCCCTCGTTCTGGGCGCGCAGCGCCCTCTCGAGCGAATGGACCGAGCGCCCAATCAGGCGCTCGCCCATCAGCGTGCGAGCCGCGGCGACCGGGATGTCGTTCTCCGGCAGGTTCGCACCCGCCGCGCCGGCGGCCAGCGCGATGTCGCACCGCGAGCTGACGATGACAGGCACCGGCGAGCTTGCCACCAAGGCGATTGTCTCCAGCTCGGTCGCGTGGGCGGTCGACAGAGGAGCGCGCACCTGCAGGATGGTGGACCGTCCGGCCGCTTTCATGCCGGCGCTCGCCGTCGTGACGATCGCCATCGCGATGGGGATGACTAGCGCGAAGGCGAGATGCCCTCGGTGGGCGAGCTTGGGCTCGCGTGCTCGCGTTTGGGGATGAGCCCGGCCATGAATGCCCTGCGTCCCGCTTCCACGCCGCCCGCGATTGCCTCGGCCATCAGCTGAGGATCCTGCGCCAGCGCGATGGCAGTGTTGACCAGGACCGCGTCCGCCCCAAGCTCCATCGCGCGTGCTGCGTCCGACGGCGAGCCGATGCCGGCGTCCACGACGACTGGGATCCTCGCCTGCTCGATGATGATCCGTATCTGCTCGAGGGTTTGCAGGCCCTGGGCGGAGCCGATCGGGGAGCCGAGCGGCATCACGGTGACGGTGCCGATCTCCTCGAGCTTCTTGGCGAGCACGGGATCCGCGTTGATGTACGGCAGCACTTTGAAGCCTTCGGTAACGAGCGATCGGGCCGCCTTCAGCGTTTCTTCGGGGTCTGGGAACAAGTAGCGCGGGTCGGGGATGACCTCGAGCTTCACCCAGTCCGACAGGCCCATCGAGCGCGCCAGCCGCGCGATGCGGATCGCTTCGTCGGCGGTGCGGCAGCCCGCGGTGTTCGGAAGGATGCGGTAGTGCTTCCAATCGATGACGTCGAGGAGGGTCTTCTTCTTGGGGTCGTCGAGGTCGAGGCGGCGAAGCGCAACCGTGACGAGCTCGCACCCGGATGCTTTGAGCGCCGCGAGCATGGTCTCGTCATCGGCGTACTTGCCGGTGCCGAGGAAGAGCCGCGATCGGAGCTCGACGCCCGCGATGACCAGCCGGTCGGTCGCCAGGGTCTGCATGAATCCAGCTTAGCTAATGGGAGCTCGTATCTCCCCACCCGGCGGCGCTCGGCTACGGGAGGTCTTGCGCTTCCAGCAGCTTCCGGTCGCGCGGGTAGGTCAGGCGCTTGATCGCGTCGGGAACCGACAGCCAGACCAGCTTGTCGACCTCGACACCCGGCTTGAAGCGCCCGCCCCTGGACTCCATGAGCCAGTAGCAAGCGACCTTGTCGCGGCCGCGCCGATCGACATAGGCGGTGCATCCGAGAGGCCGTTCGATCTCGCAGCGAAACCCGGTCTCTTCGCGGACCTCGCGCAAGGCGCAGTCCTCCGGAGTCTCGTCTGGCTCGACTTTGCCTTTGGGCAGAGTCCAGTCGTCATAGGCGGGGCGGTGAATGATCGCGAGCTCTGTCTCGCCTGATGGATCGGTGCGGTAGACGACGCCGCCCGCCGCGCGGATCACATTCACATCGGTCAACTCGAGGATCTTGGTGGCCAACATTGCTCCTTCGTCTGCTTGATCGGCGGGCTAGGGCGTATGTCTCTTCATGTAACCGATGGCAACGTAATGGTGTGAGTTTACCTGCGCGGCGCGTTGTGTCGACACCCTTTATACACAACGCACCTGCGCGTTGTCGTGTTTCCGCAAGTTGTTAGAGCTGTTGTGCGAGACGAATCTGGCGCCGCAGCACCCAACGACTGCCCAGGTTGATCACCAGCACAATCACCATGAGCAGCAGCGCGGCGCCCCAAGCCTCTTGCTGCAGATCCTTGTATGGCGTGAGGGCGTCGCGGAACACCACGAGGGGCAAGGTCGACATCGCGCGCGTGGGATCGAGGACCAGGTTTTGATTGCCCAATGCTGTGAAGAGCACGGGCGCCGTCTCGCCCGCGGCGCGTGCAATGGCCAGCAGCGCGCCTGTGATGACACCAGGCGCCGCCGCCGGCAGTATCAGCTGCAGCGACACGCGCCATCGCGGGAGCCCTAGGGCGAGGCCCGACTCACGCAATCCGTTTGGTATGAGGCCGACCGCGCCCTCGGTGGTGCGAATGACCACCGGCAGCATCAGCACCGAGAGAGCGACCGAGGCCGCGACCGCCGAATAGTGATGCTGCGGGACCACTACCAGTGCGAAAGCGAACAGCCCGAGGGCGATGGACGGCGCGCCCACCAGCACGTCGCTTGCGAGCCGGACCCAACTTGCCCAACGACCCGCGCCGTACTCGGCCAGGTAGATTCCGCTCAGCACGCCGACGGGGATCGCGGCCAGCGAGGCGAGGCTCACGACGATCGCGGTGCCTGCGATGGCGTTGGCCACGCCGCCTCCCGGGATTCCACTGGGCCGCTGCGCGTTGATGAAGAACTCCAGGTGCGTCACCGAGGGGAGGCCCTTGACGGCCGTGAACCACAGGACAAGCCCAAGGGGGACAAGCGCGAGCGCGGTGAGTGTGTAAACCGCGCCGATCGCGAAGGTGCTGCTGAAACGCCGCCACAGGTTGCGCCTCATACCGCGGGCCTTGCCGACGCGGAACGGACCAGCAGAAGGGCGAGCACGTTGACGGTCAGAGTGACCAGGATGAGGACCAGTCCGAGCTCGACCAGCGCTCCCTGGTAGATGTCGCCGGTAGCTTCGGCGAACTCGTTGGCGATGACCGCCGCCAGCGTATAGCCCGGCGAGAAGACCGAGGTCGGGATCTCGGGCCGGTTGCCGATCACCATTGCGACCGCAACCGTCTCTGCCAGAGCGCGTCCAAGCGCGAGGACCGTAGCGCCGAAAAGGCCGGCCCGAGCAGCTGGAAGGACCACCTTCCAGGTGGTTTCCCACCACGTCGCCCCGAGGGCGACTGTCGACTCACGCAGGCCGCGTGGAACCGCGCGGATCACGTCTCGTGAAACCGCAGACAACGTGGGCAGGATCATCACCGCCAGCACCAGTGCCGCCGTGAACAGGCTGGTCTGCCGAGGAATGCCGCCCAGGAACGGGATCGATGCGAGGTGGTCGGTGATCGGGATCTCGATGTGCAGGAGCGTCCAGGGGGCCAATACGTACAGCGCCCAGATGCCGTAGACCACGCTGGGGATCGCCGCCAGCAGCTCGATGCCGGTTCCAAGCGCGCTGCGCAGGCCCTGCGCGCCAGGCTCGGCAAGAAGTACGGCCACAGCGATGCCGACTGGTAGGGCGATGGCGAGGGCGATCGCGCTGGTGACCAGGGTCCCGAAGATGAATGGCAGCGCTCCGAAGTGGTTGGTCACCTGGTTCCATTCCGTGCCGACGAAAAAGCCAAAGCCAAACCTCGAAATCGAAGGCCACGCCTGCTGGAACAGGACGCCGACGATGAGGATCAGGGCGGCCGGCGCGGCCCAGCTGACGATGGCCGTAAAGGTTCGGTACCGGTCGGGCGGCCTGGGGATGGAAGCCGGACGGCGAACGCTATCGACCGCGGCCGCCAACGGGACCCTCCTTGGCGGCGGCCGGCGTGGGATCTTTGGCGCTGCCGAGGATGTCGATCTGAGCCGCCTGGCGGTCGAGGCGGTAGCCGATGCCGCGCACCGTCACGATCTCGAACGGCGCGCGCCCGGCGAACTTCTCCCGCAGCCAGCGGATGTGCACGTCCACCGTCTTGCGCTCGCCCGTGAACTCACGGCCCCACACGTTCTCCAGCAAGGAATCGCGCGTGTGCACGCGGCCCGGGAAGGCCAGCAGGTATGACAGGAGGTCGAACTCGCGGGCCGTCAGCTTGACGTCCGCACCGTCGAGGATCACCCTGCGCGCTGCTCGGTTGATGCTGAAGGCGCCGATCGAGTCGTGCTCCGGGATCGACTTGGGCTCGTTGGCATCGGGCTGGGCGCGGCGGAGGACCGCATGTACGCGGGCCAGCACCTCACGGATCGAGAAGGGCTTGGTGATGTAGTCGTCCGCGCCAAGCTCGAGTCCGACGATCTTGTCGACCTCCGAGTCCTTGGCGGTGATGATGATGATCGGCACGCGGCTGCTCTTGCGCAGGGCTCGGCAGAAGTCAAATCCGCTCATCCCCGGCAGCATCAGGTCGAGCAGCACGAGATCCGGCCTCGACGTGCGAGCCGTGCGGAGACCCGATGCGCCGTCGCTGGCTTCCTGCACGGAGAAACCGGCGGCGGTGAGGTTGTACTTGAGCATCTCGCGTATGCCCTCGTCGTCCTCGACGACGAGGACGCGGCCGGAGTTGGCGGCCGCGCGATTCATCCCAGCTCCACCACCTGGCCCGTTTCGAGGAAGACGATGTCCTCCGCCACGTTGGTGACCCGGTCAGCGATTCGCTCGAGGTTGTGCGCGACCAGCAGCAGCGTCACCGCGCGCAGGGCGCCGTCAGGGTCGGGCTTGCCAGTGCCCATCTCGGTGATGAGCTCGTCAAAGACCCGGTGGTAGAGACGGTCGATCTCGTTGTCGCGGCCGGCGACCTCGCGCGCGTGCGCCTCGTTCTCGTCGATCAGAGCCTCCAGGATGTCGTGCACCTGGCCGATGGCAAGGTCGCCCATGAGACCGAACTCCGCGCGCAGCGGCTTGTCTGGCAGACCGACAAGAGTTTTGGTCATGCGCGCAATCCGGACCGCGTAGTCGCCCATGCGCTCGAGCTCGGTCGCGATGTACTGGATGCCCATGAGGCGGCGGAGGTCCCGCGCGACCGGCTGCTGGGTGGCGATGACCATGAAGATCTGCTCCCGAATCTGCTTGAAGAGCTCGTTCAGGTAGTGGTCCTGCGACCTGACCTTCTCGGCTGACGCGCCATCACGCCGGCGGAGCGCGTCTAGAGAGGCTTCGATCTGCGCCTCTACTACCGTTCCCATCCGGACGACGGATTCGCGAAGGCTCGCCAGCTCTCTTTCGAATGTAAGGCGCGGCATGTCGGTGTTTAGCCGAAGCGCCCTGTGATGTACGCCTCTGTCCTTGGGTCCCGCGGTGCGTTGAAGAGATCGGCGGTGGGCGCAAACTCGATGAGCTCGCCGAACCGTCCCTCTGGATTCATCAGCATGAATGCGGTGAAGTCGGAGACGCGCGCGGCCTGCTGCATGTTGTGCGTGACGATCACGATCGTGTAGTCGCGCGCCAGCTGGACCATGAGGTCTTCGATCTTCAAGGTGGCCACGGGATCGAGCGCGGAGCAGGGCTCGTCCATCAGGATCACCTCCGGGCTGACGGCCAGGCACCGCGCGATCACCAGCCGCTGCTGCTGGCCACCCGACAGCGAAGTGGCGGGTTCGTCGAGGCGGTCAGAAACCTCATCCCACAACGCCGCTGCCTCGAGGCTGCTTCGCACCAGATCACTGATTTGAGCTTTGTTCCAGCCCAGCAGCCGCGGGCCGAAGGCGACGTTGTCGCGGATCGACATTGGAAAGGGACTGGGACGCTGGAAGACCATGCCCACCTTCTGGCGCAGGTCGAGGAGCTTGGTCGTGGTCACGATGTCGCTGCCGTCCATCATCACCGTGCCTTGCGCACGCGCGCCCGGCACGAGGTCGTACATGCGGTTGAACACCCGCAGCAACGTGGTCTTGCCGCATCCCGACGGGCCGATGATGGCGGTGATCCGCCGCTCGGGGATGTCGAAGGTCACGTCCTTCAGCGCTCGGGTCTTGCCATAGAAGAAGGAAAGCGAGTCGACCTCGAGCTTCGTTCCAGCGGCTCCCGGCATCGCTCGAAGCTCCGGCCTCCCTACTTGCGGCCAGGTAATGATCGGTCTAGCGTCCGCCACCCGATCCCCAGGATAAGGCGTGCCAGGTTAAGGCCGGTTTATGGCCTTGTTAAGGCTTCGATTGGTAGGGCGATCGTGAACACCTGGCCCCCGTCCCGTGCCGTTTCGGTCCAGATCCGGCCCCCCAGGACCTGGACCAGGTGCTTGGTGATCGCCAGGCCCAGGCCGAACCCGCCTGCCTCTCGCGGGCGCGCGCGGTCCACCTTGTAGAAGCGCTCGAAGACTCGGCTCCAGTGCTCGGGGGAGATCCCGGGACCGCGGTCGCGGACGCTCAACCGCACCTCGTCGCCGGCGACCTCGGCGCTGACATCTATGGCTGAACCCGGTGGAGAGAACTTGGCGGCGTTGTCGAGCAGGTTGTCCAGAGCCTGGACCAGCTTCGGACGGTCGGTCGTCACGGTCAGGGACTGGGGTATGTCCGCGTTGACCGGCCGGTCGATGCCGAGCCTGGTCACACTCTCCTGCACCAGCTCACCGAGATCGAACGGGGTCGTCTCGACCGCCATCGTCCCGGCTTCGATGTCGCCGAGCTGGCGAAGGTTGTCGATGATCTTGCTGAGCAGGTCCGACTCCTTCACGAGCCGCTCCGCAAATCGGTGCCTGTCCTTTGGCGATGGGTCCCCCAGGAGGCTCTCCGCCGTGAGGCGCAGCGAGGTGATCGGAGTCTTCAGCTCGTGGACGAGGTTGGCGACGAATTCCTGCCGCACGGTGGCCAGGCGGCGTAGCTCGGTGACGTCTGACAGGAACATGAGCGTCTCGCCGGCGCGGAGGCTGGGCACGAGCTTGACAAGGACCGTGCGGCGGTGGTGCACGAGGTGTGCCTCGGCTTCGACGTCGGTGCTCCCGAGGACGTCGAGCAGGCTCGACTCGAGCGTCACCTCCACCAGGCTCGCGGGCAGGCGGTCCATCTCGATCTCGAAGAATTCGCGAGCGAGCTGATTGGCGCCAACCACACGGCCTTCGGCATCGAGCAAGAGCGCCATCACCGGCGCGAACTCGAGCAGCGCGCCGAAAGGTTCGCGCGGAGAGCGTGCTTCCGGCGGGTCTTCGTTGCGCCCTCGTTCCCAGATCACGGCCGGAGTATATGAGCGGTGCGACCGCCCAGACGCTTAAGCGGCGGTTAACCGCGGCTTAAACGGCGCTGGCTAGCTTGAACATAGGAATCAATGCGTTTCACATGGGTTAGGAGGGTTCGATGTTTGTAGGCAGATCAGGGGTGCCGGCACTGCTCATTGGCATTGCGGCCGCCATGCTCGCGGCTGCTTGCGGCGGCACGGGCTCGGGAACGCCGACGCCGGTCGACGTAGGGACCGGTTCTCTCACCGGCGCGGGCGCGACGTTCCCGGCGCCGTTTTACACCAAGGCGTTCTTCGACTACGCGGCGAAGTATCCGCAGGTGACGGTCAACTACCAGGCGATCGGCTCCGGCGGAGGCATCTCGGCTTTCCAAAAAGGCACGGTCGATTTCGGGGCCAGCGACGTGCCGATGACCGCTGCCGACCAGGCCAAGGTGCCAGGCGGCGCGACCGCGCTGGTGCAGGTGCCGACCACGCTCGGCGTGATCGCCGTCACGTACAACCTCTCCGGGGTCAGCAAGCTGCAGCTGGACGGTCCAACTCTCGCCAACATCTACCTGGGTCACATCACGAAATGGAATGACCCGGCGATTGCCGCCCTGAACTCGGGCGCGACCCTTCCGAGCAGCGCGATCCAGGTCGTTCACCGCGCGGACAGCAGCGGCACGACCTACCACTTCACCGACTACCTCGCCAAAGTTTCCGACGAATGGAAGAGTAAGGTCGGCGTCGCCAAGGCGGTCTCGTGGCCGGTCGGCATCGGCTCCGCGCAGAACGCCGGCGTCGCGCAGTCCGTGACCTCCACGGCGGGTGCCATCGGCTACAACGAGCTTGCGTACGTCGTGCAGGCAAACATGAGCCAGGCATACCTCAAGAACGCCGATGGCAACTTCGTGCAGGCGAGCGTCGCCGGCGCCACCGCGGCCGCCTCGCACAACCCCAGCGTGAGCCCGACCAACTTCTCGATCACGAACGAGCCCGGCGCCACGTCGTACCCCATCACGGCTTTCAGCTGGGTCTTCCTCTACACCTCCTACTCCGAGGCCACCAAGGGCAGGGCCGTGGTCTACCTCTTCAAGTGGCTCGTCACGGACGGCCAGTCGGACGGTACTTCGCTGCAGTACGCGGCGCTACCCTCTGCCGTTCAGAGCCTCGCGCTCGCCAACCTCAAGACGGTCCAGGCGGGTGGCAAAGCAGTCCTCACCTAACCATCACGCGGCATCACCGCCGGGCGGCGCGGGTTCTACTTCCCCCCGCGCCGCTTCTTTTTTCACAACGGCTTGCGGGCGGGCACGCCGGCGCGGCGCGGATAGAGCTCCGGTGTAGGCCGCACCTTGTCGATGACGACGACCGTCCCGGCGCTGCGCGCCGCGGAGGGCGCCGCTACGATGCCTGACAGCTCGCCGCCGAGCAGCCGGATGGCGCGAGCGGCGGCGGTCGGATCCTCGGCCTTCGTCTTCTGCGCGAGCAGCCGGCCTCCGACACGAACCAGCGGCAGGCACAGCTCGACCAGCACCGGCAGCGGCGCCAGCGCCCGCGCGACCGCGACATCGAACGCTTCCCTCAGCCTGGGGTCGTGCCCGGCTTCTTCTGCACGCCGCGCCACCACTTCGACATGCTCGAGGCCGAGCGCGGCGCACGCGTGGACCAGGAAGGCCGCCTTGGCCTGGTCGGCTTCGATCAGGGTCACGTCGAGGTCGGGCCGTGCGATCTTGATCGGGATGCCCGGCAGGCCGGCGCCCGAGCCGACATCGACCAGGTTGTGGGCGCCGCCGAGGTGCTCGAGAAGGACCAGGCCGTCTTCGACGAGCGCGCGGTCCGGGCGCGCCATGAGGCCAGGCCACGCCCCAATCAATCGAACGAGCTGATCGAGCTTAGAATCTTGCATTGAGATGCCCATCTACGAGTATCGGTGCGAGAGCTGCTCCGGGAAGTTCGAAGTCCTGACCAGGTTCGCGGAGCGGGACAGCGCCCAGATCTGCCCGGCCTGCGAGTCGACCAAGACCAGGGTGCTGGTTTCGAGCTTCGCGGTGGCGGGCGGCGAACCGTCTTCTGCCGCCGACTTTGGGACCGAGCAGAGCGCCGGTGGCGGCTGCTGCGGAGGCGCGTGCGGCTCCTGCGGCTCCGGGCCAAACTAGCGAACTAGGCTTGCTGTTCCCGGTCACGTACCGGGTCAATGCCGCCGGCCACATGGAGGTGGGCGGATGCGACCTAGTCGAGCTCGCGCGCCAACACGGCACCCCTCTCTACCTGTACGACGAAGCCACCGTTCGCCAGCGCGCGTCCGAATACGTGGCGGCGATGGGCTCGGCCGGCCAGGTCCTTTACTCGGCCAAGGCATTCGCATCGCCGCGTTTCCTTCGCATCGTCGAGGAAGCTGGCCTCGGTCTGGATGTCGTGTCGGCGGGCGAGCTCAACCTCGCGCTGAAGTCCGGATCGAAACGCGATCACATCCACTTTCTCGGCAACAACAAGAGCCGTGAAGACCTCGAGGCCGCGTATCGTTCCGGGGCCACGATCGTCATCGACGGCTCGTATGAGTTCGAGCTTCTCCACGACATCGTGCCCGAGGGCAAGCGGACGCCGGTAATGCTTCGCATCTCACCCGGGGTCAAGCCGGACACGCACGCTCACATCTCGACGGGGCAGCTGGACTCGAAGTTCGGGTTCTCCATCGAGTCGGGCGCGGCGTTCAACGCGGTGAGCGAGGCGCTGCAACACCCGCGATTAGAGGTAGTCGGCCTGCATTCGCACATCGGGTCGCAGATCTTTGCGCTCGGCGCTTACGAGCAAGCGATGGACATCATGCTCGACCTGGTCGTCCGGCTTCGAGACGAGTTGAAGTTCGAGCCGCGCAAGCTCGGCGCCGGTGGCGGTCTGGGCATCGCCTATACACGCGATGACGACCCTCCCACCCCGCGTGTATTCGTCGAGACCATCCGCCACGCGCTCGAGACGGGCTGCTCGCAGCGCCACCTGAAGGTGCCGGAGCTGGTGGTCGAGCCAGGCCGGTCGATCGCGGGCCCCGCCGGCATGGCCCTGTACACGGTCGGCTCGATCAAGGACATCCCCGAAGTCCGTCGCTACGTCGCGGTCGACGGAGGCATGGGCGACAACATCAGGCCCAAGCTGTACGGCGCGCGGTACGAAGCGTTTCTCGCCTCCGACCCCGAGCGCTCGGCCGACGGCAAGGTCACGATCGCCGGCAAGTACTGCGAGTCGACTGACATCCTCATCACCGACATCGAGATGCCCGAGCTCAAGCCTGGCGATGTCATCGCGGTTCCTGCCGCGGGCGCGTACTGCCTGGCGATGGCGAGCAACTACAACGGCATGCCGCGACCCGAAGTGCTCATGGTCGCCGACGGCCGCGCCACCGTGATGCGGCGCCGCGAAACGCTCGACGATCTGATCGCGGCTGAGGTCTTCTAGCTCAGAACCACCGCGACCTGGCTCGAGTTGTAGCACTTGCCGTTGTTGCAGGCCATGACATACGCCTGGTTGGTCGCCAACACGCCTGACGGCGTCGCAAAGTGCTGAGAGTAATAGGTGCTCCCCGAGGGGACAGAAGCCGTACCCGCGGGGAATGACCTCCCGAGCGTGACGTCGACAACGGCGATCGACCAGGTTCCGCCGCCGGTGTAATGAAGCACGACCGTAAACCCGTTCAGCTGCGAAATCTTGTCAATCGTGACGTAAGGAGTGGGAGGCGGCGGGCTCGGCGTCGCTCTGGGCGTTGGGATCGGGCTTGCGATTGGGCTCGGAGAAGAACCCCCGCCAGGAGTCGGGCTGTGGCCCGGCGTCGCCCCGGGGGTTGGACTCGCGCCGGGCGCGCCTGAAGGCGTAGCCCCGGGCGAGGGGGTCGCGAGAGCGACCGGCTCGAGCACGTGCAGCGCCGCCGATAAGCGGCAAGACCCGTTCCAGCAGAGCCTCACGGTGTGATCGCCGGCGCCGATGTTCAGAGGGACCCGGATGGGAACGCTGACGTCGCCGCTCGCGTTGGCGTGGAACGGAAACGTGTGCAGAATGCTGAGCAGCTGGATCTCGCCGATCTGGTTGGCCGGCAGGTGGCCGGCGTTCACGACCACGGTGTCACCCGCCCGTACGGTTGACGCGGACAGCGACAGGTTCGGCCGCGCCGAAGCGACCAGCAGTACTCCCAGGATGAGCAGCACGACCAGGACCCCAGCTGCTATCGCTGCCAGCAGTCCCTTGCGTGACTTCTTCTTGACCGCGGCCTGCGCAGGCGCCGGGTACGGCACCGCCACGGTCGCGCTGGGATTGACCGCATCGGCGCGCGCCTGAGCCGGCATCGCCGGTGCGCCTACAGCCACCGGCGCCGCCAGCGGCACCGTCGAGGCCACCGCCGGCGTCATCACCATCGTCCGGGCCACGCCCGGATCGGTTTTCCCGGCCAGCGCCGCGGCGAGAGCGTCGACAAACGCGGTGCAGCTTTCCCATCGGGCGGCAGGGTCTTTGGCCAGGCCGCGCATGACCACCGCGTCGACCTGCGGGTTCAGCGAGCTGTTGCGCGCGCTGGGCAGCGGGGGGTCGCGGTGCACCTGCGCATAGAGCACCTCCATCAACCCCTCGCCGTCGAACGGGATCGAGCCCGTGAGCATCTCGTACGCGATGGTCGCCAGCGAGTAGCGATCGGCAGGAGGTCCGACCTTGCTTCCGGTCACCTGCTCGGGCGACATGTACGCGGGCGTGCCGGTGGTGACGCCGGTCATCGACCGCAGCGATGTCGACTGCATGAGCTTGACCAGGCCGAAGTCGGCGATGACGGGGCTTTCGTCCTTTTCGAGCAGGACGTTGGCGGGCTTCACGTCGCGGTGGACGATTCCCAGCGAGTGCGCGTAGTCGAGGCCGGCGGCCATGCCGCGCAGGTACTTGAGCGCAGCAGTGGTTTCCATAATTCCCTGCTTCATCCGGCTCGCCAGGCTGCCGCCGGGCACGTACTCGATGATCATGTAGGGCGTCCCCTCGTACTCGCCGAAGTCGAATACGTTGACGATGTTGGGGTGGCGCATCTGGGCGATGGCCTGGGCCTCGTGACGGAAACGAGCGGTCGAGTCAGTGTCGGGAGCTATGCCCAGCAGGACTTTGACCGCACCGGTGCGCTCGAGCTGCACGTGATAGGCGCGGTAGACGACGCCCATGGCGCCCTGGCCGATGAGGTCCTGGACCTCGTACTGGCCCAGCCTGGTTCCGGGTTGAATCGACACGGGCAATGATTATGCGGTCGGGGGTACGCGCCTCCAGCGCTGTTAACGAACGGGCGAGCAGCGTCAGTCACGGTTAGGGGGCCCTCACGAAATCCAGGCGACAGCCTCCGATTTCGTGGGGTTATCTACAGCCAGCCTCCGTCACGGCCCTGGCGCTTGGCGATGAGCCCCGCCAGGATGGACAGTGCGATCTCATTGGGCGTGAGCGCGCCGATGTCCAGGCCGACCGGGCTCTGGATGCGCGCGATCACGCTCTCATCGACGCCCTGGGCGCGCAAGGCCTCCAGGTGATGGCCGGTGTGGCGCCGGCTTCCGACCAGGCCGATGAAGCGTGGGTGCTTGGGCAGGAGGACCTCGAGCGACCGCACCAGGTCGGGTGCGTCGTGGTCGGTGTGCACCGCGTAGACGTCGGCACCAAGTACCGCGTCGAGGTGTTCGAGGTCGGTGATCGCCGGTGGCCAGGTCTCGCCGGTCAGGCGCTGCGGCCGCGTCTCCACCAGCACCGGCCGGAATCCCAGCTCCGGCGCCAGGCTCAGCAGAGCTCTTGCGACGGGAGTGGCGCCGAAGACCACCAGAGTCGGCGCCGGCGCATGCGGCTCCAGGTAGACGTCGATCGACCCCAGGTCGTGGTGGTAGGTTCGGAGCTGGGGAGCGCCGGCGTCCGCCACGCGGCTCGCATCCTCGAGGGCGGCGGCGTCGAACTCGCTGCAGCCGAGGGTGCCCGCAAGGGTTGCGGTTCGGGACGCCAGGAGCTTGGCGCCCGTTCTCGAAGGCGGCTCGCCATCGAGCTTGATCACCGTCGCCAGGATCACCTCCTCGCCTCGGGCGAGTCGGGCGGCGAGCTCCTCTTCGAGACTAGGCACGGGCGGCGCTCCGCGTGAGGGCGCTGGATAGGATGTCGCGCGCGCGCGCGATGTCTTCGTCGGTGGTCGCGTAACCGGTCGTCAGCCGGAGGCTGCCGAGCGCGGCGTCCAGGCTCAGGCCCATCGCGAGTAGGACATGAGATGGATCGAGGGAGCCGGACGCACACGCGGACCCACTCGACGCCGCGACGCCCGCGATGTCGAGCGCCAGCAGCATGTCCTCGCCCTTGCGGTCGGCGAAGGCGCAGCTGGCGAAGTTGGGCAGCCGGTCGACCGCGCCCGTCAGCTCCCCTCCGAGCTCGGCGAGGAGGCTGCGGAGGGCGGCCGATTGGGTACGGGCAGCGCTCGACCGGACCTGGCGTTCGCGCTGGCAAACCGAGATCGCGGATGCAAACGCGAGCGCGGAGGCCACGTCTTCGTGGCCGGCCCGACGTCCCCACTCCTGTGGGCCGCCAAAAAGCAGCGGATCGATGCGCACGCCGTCCTTGACGTACAGTGCGCCGCCGCGGCCGGACCCAAGCTTGTGGCCGCTGAAGGAGACGAGGTCGGCGCCGTCGGGAATCGGTATCCAGCGGGGTCCGGCGCACGCATCCACGTGTACGAGGGCGCCGTTTTCGTGGGCGCGGTCGATCACTTCACGCACCGGCTGCGGGGTGCCGACCTCGTTGTTGGCGAGGCCGATGGAGACGAGCGCAGCGTCGGGGGTGATGGCGTCGGGGTCGGCGCGAGCCGCGTGATCCACGGGAGCGATGTGCACGCGATGACCGTCGGCCTGAAGCCGGCGCACGGCGCCGAGCACCGCCTGGTGCTCGGCCGCCCAGGTCAGGATCGTGCCGGACGCCGGCATCCGCCGCGCCGCGCCGAACAACGCGAGGTTCACGGCTTCGGTGCCCGAGGCGGTAAAAGTGATTTCGGTCCGGCCGGCGCCAAGCGCTTGGGCCGTGAGGTCGCGAGCGCGATCAAGCGCCGCGCGGGCGGCACGGCCTTCGGCGTGGGGGCTGGATGGATTGCCCTCCGGGAGGTCGCGAAGGGCGGCGGTGGCTTCGGCAAGAATCGGCGCGCCGCCGGCGTCGTCGAGAAAAATTCGTGTCAAATGCGGGCCCTCGGGCCCCGATCAGCCCCGGCTGTGGTCGGGCTGGTGGATGAGCTCCTTCAACGTGCCCTGGAAGTTCTTCAGGTAGAGGTGCAGGTCGAGGATCTCGTCGACGCTGATCGGCTCGCGGGCCGGCGCTGACTCCACTTCGGCTGCGGTCTCCACGCTCTCGATCTCGTCCACCGCGGCGCCGGCGACGGCCAGAACGACGATGAAAGTGACCTGGCATTGCCCACAGGTGACCTGCAGGTGGAAGCGCTCCTCCTCATGACTGAGGACCTGGATGTCACAGCCTTTCAAGCTGCGCCCGCACACCGGGCAGTTGTAAAAGCGAGCCCGGTCGCGGATGAACTCGATGATGCTCATCGCTCAAGGCATCTTACGCCGCGCGTGTCGGTGGACATCGCCTTAACGCCTCCCCTCGATGCACGTGCAGCCTGCGGGGCCGACGATCGCCGAGTGCGGCGTGCCGGCGGGCAGCACCATGCGTTCTCCGGCCTTCAGCGCGAGCTGCCGCCCCTCCCGCTCCAGGACGAACGTGATCGAGCCGTCCACGCAGTACAGGACCTTCTCGTATGGGTGGCTGTGGGCCGCATAGCGATCGTGCGGCCCGTTCGACCACGAGTAGCACGAGCCCGCCTCCCTTCTCAGCGCCGTCATCAGATCGTCCAACGTCGCCACTGCTCGATTCTAAGATTGGGACCAGTGAAGCCCAGGTTCCTCGCCGACTGCAACGTCGGGCGGCTCGCGCGCTGGCTGCGCGCGCTGGGCTACGACGCCTCGTACCACCCTCGAATCGACGACGCCGAGCTGGTTCGCGAAGCGGCCGCCGAAAGCCGGGTGCTTCTCACCCGCGACCGCGACCTGACCAAGCGTCGCGTGATCCAGACCGGCGTCGTGCGCGCCATCCTGATCCGCGACGACGAGGTGACCGCGCAGCTCCGGCAGGTGTTCAAGGAGCTGGGGCTGGAGCTCAAGGAGGCGCTGACCCGCTGCATCGAATGCAACTCCGAGCTGCAGGCGCGAGTGGCCTCGACGGTGGCCGAGCGTGTGCCGCCCTACGTGCGCAAGACCCAGTCGCGGTACTCCGAGTGCCCCGACTGCGGCCGCATCTACTGGGCCGGGACGCACTGGCAGCGCATGCGCGAGGTCCTCGCCGGGCTGTGAAGGACGTCCTCCGCCGGCTACTCGCGGGCGAGCTCACCGAGGACGAAGCTCTGGGCGAGCTGCGGAGCCTCCAGCTCGAGGAGCTCGGCGGCCGGGCGAGGCTAGACCTCGGACGCTTCATGCGGCGCGGGATCCCCGAGGTCGTGCTGGCCACGGGCAAGGTTCCCGTCGAGGCGGCCAGGCTCGCGATTGCCCTGGCGGAGCGCCAGGGCCAGGGGCTGATCAGTCGCATGACCCCCGAGCATCGCGCCGCCCTTGGCCAGGCGGCCGGCGCCGCGCAGATGGGCGTCGTCGACCATGCGAACTCGGCCCGCGTTCTTCGTCAAGGGTTCGTGGCCGAGCCGCTGGACGGCAAGGTCGCCCTCCTCACCGCGGGCACGTCCGACGTGGCGGTGGCGGAAGAGGCGCTGATGGTGGTCGAGGCGTGCGGCCTGGGCACGCGGCTCGAGGCGGACCTTGGCGTGGCCGGGCTCCATCGTTTCATCGGTCCCCTGGAGCAGGTCCTGGAATGGGGCGCAGACGTGATCGTGGTGGCCGCAGGCATGGATGGAGTATTGCCGGGCCTGGTGGCGGGGCTCATCGACGTCCCGGTGATCGGCCTCCCGGTCTCCACCGGCTACGGTCGCGGGGGCGCAGGCGAAGCTGCGCTTGGAACGATGCTCCAGTCGTGCTCGACCGGGCTCGTGGTCGTGAACATCGACAACGGAGTCGGCGCGGGCGCTGCGGCGGTGTTGATCGCGGCGAGGGCAGCTTCGGCCCGCTCGCTCAGCGCCGGCGCGGCCGCAAGATCGCCGCGATCGCAGCCAGGATCGCGACCAGCAGCAAGACCCCGACGATGACGGGCGCGACCGACCTCCACATGTCCGCGGCTCCGGGCAGGGCAAATGTCAGCGCGAGCAGAACGACACTGACGATCACCGCGATCAAGAGCCACGGCACGCCGCGCCGCTGGCGGCCGTAAAACAGGAGCCACAGCGGACCAGGGCGCTTCTTCAATCGGGGCCCTCGCGAAATCGCAGATTTCGTGGGGTGATCACACGAGTTGAGGCAACTCGCCGAGCCTAGCGATTGATCGAATCCCGGCCGGGGCCGGCTCTGAGTTATGGGCCGTATAGAGGACGGCCTGCATGCCGAGCGATCGAGGCCCGTCGTAGTCCTCGCGCGGGCGGTTGCCGACGAACAGCACCCGCTCCGGCGCGACGTCGATGGCATCGAGTGCCGCGCGGTACATCTCGGGCGCAGGCTTGCGGCGACCGACCATGCTCGAGAAGACGATCCCGTCCATCAGCTCGCCGATCCCGTTGGAGCCCACCTGCCGCCGCATCATCTCGGGGGGAAAAGGCGCGTTGGAGCAGATGCCTCGCTTGATGTCGCGAGCACGCAGCAGCGACAGCACGTGCAGCGCGTCGGGATCGACCCTCACGATCCGATCCCAGCACATCTGCTCCGCATCGACGATCTCGTAGAGCAGGCCGTCCGGCAGCGAAAGGCCGGCTCGCTCCCAGGACGCCCTGGCCGCCTCGAGCCAGTCGATCTCGTCCTCACTCTCGCTCGAAACATATTGCTCGAGGGGCATGAACACCTGTTCCAGGATGACCTCGGGCGGAGGGGCGGACGCGCCCAACACCTCCTCGATGGTCGGCCGGAAGTTGCCAATGACCTCGAGCAGCTCGGCTTTGGGGTAGGCGAAGGTGACCAGCGTCTGGCCGTAGTCGAACAGGACGCCGTCGATCGGTTGCACCTGGCGAATATCCTGAGCGAGTGGCAAGACGGCTGACGCACCTCGACGCGAGCGGGGCGGCGCGCATGGTGGATGTCGCGGACAAGCCGGTCACTTCGCGGGAGGCATTAGCGGAGTGCGTCGTGCGCATGGCTCCCATCACGCTGCGTGCGGTGCGTGAGGGGACCTCGAAGGGCGACGCGCTGCAGGTCGCTCGGATCGCCGGCATCATGGCCGCCAAACGCACGTCCGAGCTGATCCCGTTGACTCACCCGCTGCCGCTGGCGAGGGTCGACGTTGATTTCGAATTCGTCAAGGACGGCGTGCGTGTCCTGGCTCGAGCGCGAGTGGTGGGCCAGACCGGTGTCGAGATGGAAGCGCTCACGGCCGCGGCCGTGGCGGGGCTCACTCTCATCGACATGACCAAAGGCGTCGAGCGGGGCGTGTCCCTCGCGTCGGTGCGCCTGCTCGAGAAGTCCGGCGGCCGCTCCGGAACGTGGAAGCGCCCGGCCGGCAGAACCGCGCGGTGAGCAAAGCCCACGTTGTCACCATCAGCGACGGCGCATTCCATGGCCGGCGAGAAGACAAAAGCGGCCCCGTTCTGGTCAGCCTTCTGAGCCGGGCCGGTTTCGAGGTTGGCGGCCCGGAGGTCGTGCCCGATGAGGCCGAGCGCATCTACGAGGCGGTGAGCAGCGCGGTCGCGCGCGGCGTCGACCTGGTGGTGGCCACGGGCGGCACCGGGCTCGGCCCGCGCGACGTCACGCCCCAGGCCATGGCCACCATCCTCGATTACGAGGTGCCCGGAATGGGTGAGGCGATGAGGCGCGCAGGCGCGAGCAGCACGCCAATGGCGGCGCTCTCACGCTCGATCGCCGGCGTCCGCCAGCGAACCCTCATCATCAGCGTCCCCGGCAGCCCGAAAGGCGCCTCCGAATCGCTCGAGGCGGTGATGCCGATCGTCGGCCACGCCATCGAGCTGCTGCACGGAGACACCAAGCACAGTTGAACGTCAACTCGGATCTCGGCGAGGGCGCGGGCGCCGACGAGGCGATCGTGCCCCACATCGACAGCGCCAACGTCGCGTGCGGTGTGCACGCGGGATCGGCGTCGACGACCATCGCAACCGCGCTCCTGTGTCGCCGCCTGGGCATTGAGATCGGCGCCCACCCCGGCTACGACGACCGGGAAGGCTTCGGGCGCCGCGAGCTCGGGCTGTCCGCCGAGGACATCGAGGCGCTGGTGAGTTTTCAGGTCGCCGGCCTGGCGGCGGTCGTACCCATCGCTTACGTGAAGGCGCACGGCGCTCTCTACCACCGCTGCCAGCAGGACCCCGCCGCGGCCGACGCGGTGGCCCGCGTCGCCAAAGCGCATGCGGTCGGATTGATGGGACAGCCGGGCACCGAGCTGCTGGCCGCGGCCCGGCGGGCGGGCGTCCCCGCCTACAGGGAAGGATTCGCGGATCGGCGCCTCATGCCCGACGGCAGCCTCGCGCCGCGAACCGAACCGGGGGCGTTGCTTGACGTCGCCACTGCGACAGCACAGGCAGTACGCCTGGCGCGGTCCGGGGAGTACGACACCATCTGCATCCACGGCGACTCAGAAGACGCGGTCGCGATTGCGGCCGCGGTGCGCCGCGCGCTAGGCGACGCGGGGGTGGAGACCGGTCCCCTCGCCGGCCGCGCGGGGGTCTAGTTGGGGGACCATGTGATCAAGGAGCTGAAGGAGCTCCACGACCTCCGCGCGCTCGAGCAGCTTTTCGCCGATGTTTGGGAGCGGCCAAGGCCTCCGATCGTTTCGGACGTCCTCATGGCCCTCGCGCACTCCGGCAATTACGTGGTCGGAGCGCAGATCGATGGACGGCTGGTGGGCGGGCTGGTCGGCTGGCTCGGCGGCTCGCCGCCTGACCACCTGCTCCTCCACTCGCACATCCTCGGCGTCGTGGTCGAGGGCCGCGGGCTTGGTTTCGAGCTCAAGCAGCATCAGCGCAGGTGGTGCCTCGAGCGCGGGGTGGAGGTGATGGAGTGGACCTTCGATCCTCTCGTACGCCGCAATGCGTACTTCAACTTCAACAAGCTCGGCGCCGAAGCTCGCGAATACCTCGTCAATTTCTATGGCGAGATGACCGATGGCCTCAACGCCGGTGAGGAGTCGGATCGGCTTCTCGTCACGTGGCGGCTGGATTCCCGAAAGGCGGAGGACGCGGCGGCGGGGCATCCGCATGATCCTGCCGCTGAGGACCTTGAACGATGGAGGATCGACTCGCTGATCTCGGTTGGTCCGGGCGGGGAGCCGGTGCAGGGATCATCCCGAGCTCGCGTGGTCGTGTGCCAGACGCCGGAGGACATCGTTGCGCTGCGGCGCTCCGATCCGCAGCTTGCACGCGCCTGGCGGATTGCCGTGCGTGGTGCCCTGTCTTCGGCGTTCGACGCCGGCTATGCAGTCACGGGCGTCACGCGCACCGGCTGGTACGTGCTCGAGCGCGGATAGACTTTCTCAGATGCTGCAGGTGGGGGCACGAGCGCCTGACTTCAAGCTGCCCACGACGAGCGGCCAGGAGCTGACTCTGGCCGACGCCCTGGAGAAGCACAAGGCTCTCGTCTTCCTTTTCTATGTGCTTGATTTCACCGGTGGTTGAAGGACCGAGCTGACCGAGTTCCGGTCACGGCACGAGGCGGCCGCCGCGGATGGCATCGGCATCTACGGCATCAGCGTCGATTCGGTGTTCTCGCACCAGGCGTTCGCCAAAGAGCTCGGTGGGTTGCCCTATGACCTCATCGGCGATTTCGAGCGCAAGATGGTCACCGATTACGGCGTGCGCCGGGACGATGTGCCCGGGTACTCCGGCATGGCGCGACGCACGATCTTCGTCATCGACCACGCCGGCACCATCCGCTGGACCTGGCAGGGCTCGCGAGAGCAGCCGCTGCCCGACTACGACGCAGTCATCGAGGAAGCGCGAAAAGCCGCGAAGACGTAGCCACTCAGCGAAGCGTGTCGAGCGCGGCGGCCAGCGCCAGCCGCATCTGACGCGCGGGTTCGAGCGTCAGCTCCTTGAATTGCAGCTCGTCGCCTGGGATCAGCTGAGCGGCCACGGGCATGGAGGCGCTGACCACCGTCGCCACCACCGGGTAGCCGCCCGCGGTCTGGTGGTCGGCCATGAGCAGAATCGGCTGCCCGCCGTGAGGAACCTGCACCGCGCCCGCGGTGAGCCCGAAGGAAAGCAGCTCCTCGCCTGACGTCGCCAACCTGGGGCCATCGAGTCGGTAGCCCATCCGGTCGGCCTCGCGGCTGACCTTGAACGTCGCGCCGAAGAGCAGGCTGCGGCCTTGGGAATCCAACCGCCTGACGTGCGGCCCGGCGATCGCGAAGAGCGTGTGGTCGGTGTATTGAGGACGCAGGCGCTCGATCAGGTGACGGCCGGACACCGACGGTCTCGTCGGCTCGCGCGCCGCGCTGATCTGATCGCCGGCTTTCAGGGTGCGCCCGTGCATACCGCCGCGGGCCGCCAACAAGTTCGTGGACGCAGAGCCGAGCCAGCGGTCGGCCTCGATGCCCCCGGCGACTGCGATGTAGACCCGCCCGCCCGATCGCCGTCCGCCGAACGTCAGACGGTCGCCCTGGCCCAGGAAGATGCCGGTCCACGTGGGGGCGGCCTGGCCGTTGACCCGCGGGTCGAGGTCGCCGCCGGTGATCGCGACCAGGCAGGAATGCTCGGCGACCATCTGAGGGCCGGTGAGGGTGCACTCGAGGGTGGCATCGCCTTCGGGATTGCCCACCATGAGGTTGGCGGCCCTGTGCGCGAAGCGATCCATCGCGCCTCCGGGCTGGACCCCCGCGCCAATCGCGTGCGGGCGGCCGAGGTCCTGCACGGTCGTGAGGAGCCCGGGCTCGATTACGCGCAGGACGCTTGTCAACTCTTGGCGGCGAAGAACTTCACGCGGTCGCCGGCACGAAAGAGGCAAGGCGGATCGCTGTCGGGCAGGAACAGCTTCACCGAGGTCCGCCCGATCAGGTGCCAGCCTCCAGGCGTCGGCAGCGGATAGATGCCGGTCTGACGTCCGGCGATGGCGACCGAGCCCGCCGGCACCTGTGTGCGTGGCACATGCCGTCTGGGCAGCTCGAGCTCTTCGGGCAGCGGTCCGAGGTATGCCCAGCCGGGGACGAAGCCCACCAGGAACACGCGGTAGATCGGCCTGGAATGGAGCTCCACGATCCTTGCCGGCGGGAGCTTGAGCCGCGCGGCGACCTCTTCGAGGTCGGGCCCTTCGTACACGACCGGGATTCGATGCAGCCGGCCGGGCTCCGCCATCGGCGGTCGCTTGGCCGCCAGCCGCTTGATGGCCGCGCCCAGGACATCGGGGGTCGTCTGGTCCGGGTCGAAATGGACCGTGACGCCGGTGTACCCGGCGACCGCCTGGCGCACGTCTCGCCGCTTCTTCAACGCGGCCGCGAGCGCGATCGCCCGCGTGTTCAGCGCGGTGTCGAGCCGCGTACCCAGCTCGGCCAGCAGCGCCGTGTCACCCAGCGGGTGGATTCGTACCCGAGGGGCCGGGCGGGTGGAGGGTGGCGGAGGCATGTGCGCTGACAAGGATGGCGTAGAAGATGCCCGGGAAGAGGCCGACGCAGAGGAGCCCGACGCAGGCAACCGCGATTATCCATGCGGTCACGATCGCGGCCGCAACCAGGTTCCAGGTCGGAAATTCCCGTTTGACCTCGCGAAGCCTGGCCGGAAAGTCGAACAGGTCGCGCGGCCGGCCAGTCGTCGCGAAACGGCTCGTCCCATGCGGCATCAGGATGAGCAGCAACAAGCCCCAGGGCAGGGCGAGCAGCAAAGCCGCGACGACCCGCGCGACATTCGCCGAAAGCTGAATCGCGCTGGCGAGCGGGTTGAGCGCAACCGCGAACGGCGCCGACAGCAAGAGCAGCACGAGCGCGGTCCAGAACCCGTCGGTGATCAGGCGGGCCGACAGCTTCCAGGGCGGAGGCGGCTGGGCGGGGTCGGCCTCGGCCTGGCGCGTGGCCTCGACCGCATAACCCAGCACCGGGACGAATGTGATCGGCACCAACACCACCGCCAGGGTGCCGATCGCAAACCTGACGCCCCACGCGCCGCGGAACGGCCACGCGAATGACGCCGCGACGAGCTTCACTCGTGAAACCTTAGGATGCGGTCACCTCAGTGAACGCGCTACTGACCGACCTGTACGAGCTCAACATGACCACCAGCTACCTGCGCCGCGGTATGACGGGCACGGCCACGTTCAGCCTGTTCGTGCGCTCTCTGCCCTCCGCGCGCGGATTCCTTGTCGCCGCCGGCATCGAGTCTTGTCTCGACCGGCTCCAGGACTTTCGCTTCGAGGAGGACGACATCCGCTACCTTCGCGACACGCTCCGGTACGAGCCTCGCGACCTCGAGGCGTTCCGCCGTTTGCGGTTCACCGGCGACATCTGGGCGATCCCGGAGGGCCGCATCGCGCTTGCGGGCGAGCCGATCCTGGAGGTCACCGCACCGCTGCCCGAGGCGCAGCTGATCGAGACGATGTTCCTCAATC
>Ga0207646_10000624_pt1 | contig 46093 bp, 37 predicted proteins | sample KBSK5502metaG_FD_184343 | JGI IMG/M metagenome (GOLD analysis project Ga0207646, IMG submission 184343) | Corn, switchgrass and miscanthus rhizosphere microbial communities from Kellogg Biological Station, Michigan, USA - KBS K5-50-2 metaG... | ecosystem: Host-associated > Plants > Roots >...
AAGACAGGCCTCCCGGCTCAACTCTTGCCCCCAGCCCGCCAGCTGGCGGGCTCGGGGCACCTTCCCATAGCGAATCTGCATGGCGACACTCTACCCGAGTGTCACCAATCATTCTGAACGAGAACAGCGTGGAGAGTTGGTACCGCTCGCTGGGGCGTGCCATAATTGCTTGTGGGAAGATCGGTGAACGTCGTCCTCATTTCCACTTACGAGCTCGGCCGGCAGCCGTTTGGGCTGGCCTCGCCGGCGGCGTGGCTGCGCCAGCGCGGCGCCCGCGTTACCTGCCTCGACCTTTCTCGCGAGGCGTTTCGGGAAGCGCCCATCCGCGCCGCGGACCTGGTGGCATTCTACGTGCCCATGCACACGGCCACCCGGCTGGCGGTGCAACTTATCGAGCCGGTTCGAAAGCTGAACCCGCGCGCGCATCTGTGTTTTTACGGGCTCTACGCCCCGGTGAATGAGTCTTATCTGCGCGGCCTCGGCGTCGAGACAATCCTCGGCGGCGAGTTTGAGGAAGGACTGGCGCATCTCGTCGAACGCTTGCGCGATGGGGGTGCTAAAGCCGAAAAGAAATCTTCTGTAGGGGCGGGCACCCCTGCCCGCCGGGCGGGCGACCACGGAGGGTCGCCCCTACAATCAGAATCGCCACCTGCACAACCCGAACCCCTGATTTCGCTGGCGCGGCAACGGTTCGTCGTGCCTGACCGCACGGGGCTTGTGCCGCTCCAGCAATACGCGCATCTCGTGCTGCCGGACGGCGAGCACCGCACCGTCGGTTACACCGAAGCCAGCCGCGGCTGCAAACATCTCTGCCGTCACTGCCCGATTGTGCCGGTCTATAACGGCGCGTTTCGCGTGGTGCAGCGCGACGTGGTGCTCGAAGACATCCGCCGTCAGGTGGCTGCCGGAGCGCAGCACATCACCTTCGGCGACCCGGACTTTTTCAACGGCATCGGCCACGCGCTGGCCATTGTCGAGGCACTGCACGGCGAGTTCCCGGCGCTGACCTACGACGCCACCATCAAGATCGAGCACCTGCTCAAGTACACGCAGCACCTGCGCTCTCTGCGCGATACGGGCTGCCTGTTTGTCACGAGCGCTGTGGAGTCGGTGGACGATGCCGTGCTAGCGCGACTCGAGAAGGGCCACACCCGCGGCGATTTTCTGGCCGTCGTTCGTCTGTTTCGGGAGGTCGGACTGGCGCTCCAGCCCACGTTTGTGCCCTTCACTCCTTGGACCACCCTCGAAGGCTACTGCGAGCTCCTCGCCGTGCTTCGCGAAAACGACCTCGTCGAGAGCGTCGCGCCCGTCCAGCTCGGCATCCGCTTGCTGATCCCTGCGGGGTCGCGCCTGTTGGAACTCGACGAAGTGCGCGAGCTGGTCGAGCCGTTCGACCAAGCCGCGCTGGTCTATCCCTGGCGGCATCCCGACCCGGGCGTGGACGCGCTGTGCGAGGAGGTTCAGGAATTGGTGCGCGCAGGGGAGAAGCTGAACCGGCCGCGCGGGCGCATTTTCGCGCGCATCTGGGAAGCTGCGCGCCACGCGGCGGGCTTTCCTGAGCAGACGCTGCGAGTCGAGCCTGCGCTGCTCGCGCGCGCGGCCATCCCGTACTTGAACGAGCCCTGGTATTGTTGAGCCGAGCCCACGAGGGACCAGTTGGTCCCCATTGCCAGAGCCCGGGAAACCCTGGCCCATGCCGAAGCCTTCGTCTGAAGAAATGACCAAGCGCCTGCTGATTCTTTCGAGCAAGCTCGGCTACCAGACGCGCGGCTTTGCCGAGGCTGCGCGGAAGCTGGGCGTCGAGGTCTTCTTCGGGAGTGACCGTTGCCATCAGCTCGAAGACCCCTGGGGGGACGACGCCGTGCCGCTGCACTTCGAGCGGCCCGAGCAGGCGGCTCGGATCATTATCGAGCGGGCGCGCACGATGCCGGTGGATGCAGTTCTTGCCCTGGGCGACCGTCCGACCGAGGCGGCCGCGCGCGCCGCGCGCGCCCTGGGCCTCACCTACAACTCGCCCGCGTCCGTCCAGGCATGTCGCAGCAAGCTGCGCCAGCGGGAAATTCTGCGCGCGGCAGGGCTGCCGGTGCCGGAGTTCTTCTCCTTCGGCCCGGGAGAACCTCTTGGTACCGTTCTGCCGCGGGTGAAATTCCCCTGCGTGGTCAAGCCGCTCTCGCTCGCGGCGAGCCAGGGCGTGATTCGCGTGAATGATGCGCGCGAGTTTGCGTCGGGGGTCGCGCGCATCCGGGCGTTACTGGAATCGCCGGAAATTCAGGCGACGCGCGAGCCCTTGCTCGATCGGCTGCTCGTTGAGCGTTACATCCCGGGCAAAGAAGTCGCGCTTGAAGGGCTGCTCGACCGCGGCGGGTTGCGCGTGCTGGCCATTTTCGACAAGCCCGATCCGCTCGAGGGGCCGTACTTCGAGGAGACGATTTACGTCACGCCGTCACGGCTATCGGCGGAGGTGCAGGCGCGCATTGTGGAATGCGCCGGACAGACTGTGCGGGCGCTGGGGCTCGCGCACGGGCCGCTCCACGCTGAATTCCGCGTGAATGCCGAGGGCCCGTGGGTGCTCGAGGCGGCGCCGCGGCCCATCGGAGGCCTCTGTTCGCGCGCCCTGCGCTTCGGCCCGTCCAGCGATGGAGAAATGATCTTTCTCGAGGAACTGCTGGTGCGTCACGCCCTGGGCCTGCCCGGCAGCGATCTGCAGCGGGAACCCCGGGCAGCGGGCGTGATGATGATCCCGGTGCCGCAGGGCGGGATTCTCGAGCGCGTGGAGGGCATGGAAGCGGCGACCGCCGTGCCCGGCGTCGAAGAAATTCAGATCACTGCGCGGCTCCACGATTTCATCGCTGCATGGCCTGAGGGGTCGAGCTATCTGGGGTTCATTTTTGCGCGGGGCGCAACGCCGGAAGAAGTGGAAGCGGCTTTGCGCACGTCTCACGAGAAGCTGCGGTTTGTCCTGACGCCCCGGCTTCCCGTCGAGCATCCGGCCCGCCGCCGGATGCCGGTGGTCAGCGACTAGGCCTTCGCCTTCGGCGGAACGTAGCCCTCGGGCAGCTTGGCTCCTTCGCCGAAGAAAAAGTCCACCATTTGTTCTTCCATGATCTTCTGCGACTGCGGATCGAGCGGATTCAGCCGATACTCGTTCATGATCATCTTCGAGTGCTCGATCCAAAGCTGCCAGGCTTGCTTGGAGACGTTTTCATAAACTCGCTTGCCCACCTCGCCCTTCCAGGGAATGCGATCGAGCCCGGGCAATTCCTTCCCGAACTTCACGCACTTGACCATGCGCGTACCTGGCTTGGCGGCCTCTTCCGAACTCTTGGCAGCAGTCGGTCCGCAACTTTCTTCGGCCATCTCGAAACCTCCCTCTCCTCTTGCTAAGATACTGCATCCGGGCGAGGATTCCTAGAAGCCATTCTCCCCAGCCGCGGGTGCCGGCGGAACCGCTCCCAAGCCCGGCAGCATCTCTAGAGTTGTGGGCTTGCGAGATTCCGCCATTTTTGAGAGAAAGGAGTCTGGGCTAGAACGGCAATCGCAAGGTATCTCTCTTCGTGGGGTTAAGACCGGCAGTGACTCTGCCAACACAACACGTTTCTCCGGGCCGGCTGGAAGCCGCCTGTCGCCAGGAATTCGGGCGCCTGGTGGCGGCCAGCGCCATCGAAAAGATCTGGGCCAAGCAGCCGGGGCTCTGGAAGCCGGACCCAGACCACGCGCGCATCATCACCAATCGCCTGGGATGGATTGGTGTGCTCGAGACGATGCGCAACGAGGCCGCCGCTCTCGGCGAGTTCGCCCGGCAGATCCAAATGGCGGAGTTGAACGACGTCGTCCTGCTCGGCATGGGCGGCTCGAGTCTCGCGCCGGAAGTTTTCTCGCTCACCTTCCCGCGCCCCGCCAATAGCCGCCGCTTCTTCGTCCTCGATAGCACCGACCCCGCCTCCGTCCTAACCGTCGAAAAGGCGGTGGACCTCCGGCACACGCTGTTCATCGTGGCCAGCAAGTCCGGCAAGACGCTTGAGACGCTCTCGCAATTTTCCTATTTCCACCATCGCTTGTATCTCTCCGGGATACGCCCGCAGGGGCCGAGCTTCGTTGCCATCACCGATCACGGGTCGTACCTCGCTCGACTGGCGCGGGAGAACAGGTTCCGCCACACGTTCTTGAACCCCGGCGACATCGGTGGGCGCTATTCGGCGCTTTCCTACTTTGGTCTTGTGCCGGCCCTGCTCTGGGGCGTGGACATTCCCGCCGTACTCGATGGCGCGATGGAGGTGCGCACGGCTTGCGAGCCCGGAGCGCCGGCGGAAACCAATCCGGCGTTGGCGCTCGGCGCGCTGCTGGGCGCGGCGGCCCTGCACGGCGCCGACAAACTCTTCCTGCTGGCCACGCCGAGCCTCGTGTCGCTGGGCAACTGGATCGAGCAACTGATCGCGGAGAGCACCGGGAAAGAAGGGAAGGGCATCGTGCCGGTGGCGGGTGGAGGTATCCCGACGCCGCAGACGCTGGCTGAGGGTTGTCTCGTGGCGGCACTGCGGATGGAAGGCGAAGACGCCACCGCGTTCGACGCCGCCGTGCAGTCCCTGAAGTCGTCCGGCATGCCTATGGTGGAGGTTCGTCTGAATGCGCCGGTCGAGCTGGGCGGCGAGTTCTTCAAATGGGAGGTGGCGACGGCGCTGGCTGGCGCGGTCTTGGGGATTGATCCGTTCGACGAACCCAACGTGCAGGAGAGCAAAGACAACACCGCGCGCATCTTGGAAGAGTTCCAGTCGAAAGGCAAGATGCCTTTGGGGACGCCGCGCCTGACCGAGTCGGGAATTGAGTTGTACGCGGAGGGCCCCATGCACACCTCGATTTCCGCTCTGCGGCTCTCCGAAGCGCTGCGCACCTTCCTGGCGCAGCGCCGGCCGGGCGATTACCTGGCGCTGCTGGCCTACGTCGAGCGCAACGTTGGAAACGGCCGCCAGCTCGATGCCCTGCGCGCGAAACTGAACGAGCGGCTGAACCTGCCGGTGCTGCTGGGCTACGGGCCGCGCTACATGCACTCCATCGGCCAGTTGTACAAGGGCGGCCCCGCCACCGGGATGTTTCTCGTGATCACCTCCGCGAAGGCGGAGGATGCGGCCATTCCCGCCGCCAAGTACACCTTCGGCCAACTGCAAATGGCGCAGGCGCTGGGCGATCTCCAATCGCTGCTGCAGCGCGGAAAATCTGCGCTGCGGCTGCACCTGGCGCGCGGCGCAGGGGCGGGCCTGGGGGAACTGCTCCGGGCGACGGACCAGGCGCTAGCGACTTCGCGCCCCGCACGCTGCTAGCGCGGGGACGCCGCGCGGCCGCAAGCGGGCACCTGTTGAATCCGGTCAATTTCTCATGGCATCCATTGACATGACGGATTCGTGAGAGAGTTTCGATGCAAAAAGCAGCAGTGGCGGCGCAAGAGAACATCGATCAACTATGCGTCAATACAATTCGCACGCTGGCAATGGACGCGGTGCAAAAGGCCAACTCCGGCCATCCGGGCACGCCCATGGCCATGGCGCCGGTGGTCTATTGCCTCTGGCAGCGCTTCCTGCGTTTTGATCCGGACGACCCCATCTGGCCCGATCGCGACCGCTTTGCGCTCTCGATGGGCCATGCCTCGCTGCTGCTCTATGCCATGCTGCACCTAACGGGCGTCAAGGCAGTGAACCCGAAGTACGAGACGCTCGGCGAGCTTTCCGTGAAACTTGAGGACATCGAGCGCTTTCGCCAGCTCGACAGCAAGTGTCCCGGACATCCCGAATACCGCTGGACCTCGGGCGTAGAGACGACGACGGGCCCGCTGGGGCAAGGCGTGGCCACCAGCGTGGGCATGGCCATCGCGGGGAAGTGGATGGCGCAGTATTTTAACCGGCCGGGCTTTGAGATGTTTTCCTTCAACGTTTACGCGCTTGCCGGTGACGGCTGCATGATGGAGGGCGTGTCGGGCGAAACAGCCTCGCTCGCGGGGCACCTGAAGCTCGACAACCTCTGCTGGATTTATGACAACAATAAGATCACCATCGAGGGCCACACCGACTGGGCATTCACGGAAGATGTCGCCACGCGTTTCATTGCTTACGGCTGGAACGTCACCCGCGTGGGCGACGCCAATGACTTGGAGATGCTCGAGCAGGCCTTGCGCGTGTTTCACGATACGCCGCGCCGCCCGACGCTCGTCATCGTAGACAGCCACATCGCCTACGGCGCGCCCCACAAGCAGGACACCAGCGGCGCGCACGGCGAGCCGCTCGGCGAGGAGGAAGTCCGTCTGACCAAGCGCGCCTACGGCTGGCCCGAGGACGCGAAGTTCCTCGTGCCCGATGGCGTGCGCCAGCACCTACGCGCGGGCATGGGCGAGCGTGGTCGGCGCCTGCGTGAGCAGTGGATGGCCAGATTCGAGGAGTACGGCAAAGCTTATCCGAAGCTGGCCGACGACCTCTACCGCATGCAGCACCGCGGACTCGCCGACGCTTGGGACAAAGACCTTCCGGTGTTTCCTGCGGATGCGAAGGGCCTGGCCACGCGCGACTCCTCGAGCAAGGTGCTGAACGCGGCGGCTCGGAATCTGCCGTGGCTGATCGGCGGGGCAGCGGACTTGGCGCCTTCGACGAAAACCCGGCTGACGTGTGACGGCGCGGGCGACTTCGGCGCCGAGAACTATGCCGGACGCAACTTCCACTTCGGTATCCGCGAACATGCCATGGGGGCGCTGTTGAACGGGCTGTCGCTCTCGAAGCTCCGGCCGTACGGCTCGACCTTCCTGATCTTCAGCGACTACGCGCGGCCGGCGATCCGCCTGGCCGCCTTGATGGAAATCCCGGTCATTTACATTTTCACGCACGATTCCATCGGGCTCGGCGAGGACGGGCCAACGCACCAGCCGGTGGAGCAATTGGCGTCGCTGCGCGCCATCCCGGGTCTCATCACCATCCGCCCGGGAGACGCCAACGAGGTGACCGAGGCGTGGCGCGTGATCCTCAAGCTTAAGCACCAGCCCGTAGTGCTGGTGCTTTCGCGGCAGGCGCTACCCACGCTCGACCGCTCGAAGTACGCGCCCGCATCCGGGCTCGAGAAAGGCGCGTACATCCTGGCAGACCCGCCGGGCGGCGCGCCGGAGGTGCTGCTGGTGGGAACCGGGAGCGAGGTGGCGCTCTGCCTCGAAGCGTACGATGAGCTCACCAGGGATGGCATTCGCGCGCGCGTGGTGAGCATGCCCTCGTGGGAACTGTTCGAGCAGCAAAGCCAGGAGTACCGCGACGCAGTGCTGCCGCCCAAGGTGACCGCACGGGTGTCGATAGAGCAGGCTTCCACTTTCGGTTGGGCTCGCTACGTCGGCCCGACCGGGCATGCTATCGGCATGACGACATTTGGGGCTTCAGCGCCCTTGAAGGAGCTTCAGAAGAAATTCGGCTTCACGCCGGATCGCGTGGTGGCGGCGGTCAAAGAGCAGCTCCGGAGGCGAGAAGCGCAGTGAAGGTCGTCGTGGCATCGGACCATGCGGGTTTCGAGCTGAAGGAGATTCTGAAGGCTGAGCTTCGCCGGCTGGGCCACAAGGTGGTGGACGTGGGCACGCATTCGGCGAACCCGGTCGACTATCCCGACTATGCCGAAGCGGTGGGGCTGGCGATCCAGCAGGGGCGCGGCCGCCGCGGGATTCTGATTTGCGGCTCGGGCGTGGGGGCTTCAGTGGCGGCCAACAAACTGCCGGGCATCCGTGCAGGCTTGTGCCATGACACGTATTCGGCGCATCAAGGCGTGGAGCACGACGACATGAACGTGCTGGTGCTGGGCGCGCGCGTGATTGGCGTGGAAACGGCAAAAGAGCTGATGCACGCATTCCTGCGGGCGAAATTCTCCGGTGAAACCCGCCACCGCCGACGGCTCGAGAAAGTGATCGAGCTTGAGCAACGCTACATCGCGGCAGCGCGCGCCTAACGGGCGCGGTGAAATCGGGAATCCGGGGGGAGTATGGCGATTCCAAGAGAAGCGACAACGATGAATCCGTTGCTCCAGCTCCTGGATTACGGCCAATCCGTCTGGCTCGATTATATCCGGCGCGGGCTCATCACCTCGGGCGAGCTCGCCCGCTTCGTGCGTGAAGACGGCCTGCGCGGCGTCACCTCGAACCCGACGATTTTCGAGAAGGCCATCGCCGGGAGCACGGATTATTCCGCAGCGCTCGAGGAACTTGGGCGGCGCCGCGACCTCGACGCCATGGGCATCTATGAGCAACTCGCCATCCGCGACATCCAGGACGCCGCCGAGGTGCTCCGCCCCGCATATGAGAAGACCGAGCGAGGCGACGGCTACGTCAGCCTGGAAGTCTCGCCCTACCTGGCGCACGACACGCAAGCCACGATTGCCGAGGCGCGCCGGCTGTGGAAAGCGTTGGCCCGGGAAAACGTGATGATCAAGGTGCCTGGAACGCCCGAAGGCATACCGGCAATCGAGGAGTTGACGAGCGGAGGCATCAACATCAACGTGACGCTGCTGTTCGCCCAGGAAGTTTATGTGCAGGTGGCGGAGGCTTACCTCAAGGGGCTGGAGCGGTTCGCCGCGAGCGGCGGTGACTTGAGCCACGTGGCCAGCGTGGCCAGTTTTTTCGTCAGCCGGATTGACACCGCCGTGGACAACCGGGCGATCGAGCGCCTGAAAACCGCAACCAATCCGGCAGAGAGCGCGGCGCTCGAAGCCATCCTCGGCAAAGTAGCCATCGCCAATGCGCGGCTAGCCTATCAGCGCTTCAAAGAGATTTACCGCGGCACACGCTGGCACGCCCTGGCCGCAAAAGGCGCGCACTCCCAGCGGCTGCTCTGGGCGAGCACCAGCATGAAGAACCCCAAGTACGCCGACGTGCTCTACGTCGAAGAACTGATCGGCGCAGATACTGTGGACACCATGCCGCCAGCCACGCTCGAAGCGTTTCGCGAGCACGGCCGTGTGCGCAAGAGCTTGGAGGAGAACCCGGAAGCGGCGAAGGAGACGCTGCGGCAGCTCGAGCGCGCCGGAATCTCCCTGCAAGAAGTCACTGCGAAGCTCGTGGAAGACGGCATGCGGTTGTTTGCGGAGGCGTTTGACAAGCTGCTGGCCGCGGTCGAAAGGCGCTGCAAAGCCCGCGCCGCCAGCGCTCCCGACCGGCAAAGCTATCGCCTGCCCCAGCCGCTCGAGACTGCCGTGCGCGCGTCACTCGAGGACTGGAAGGCGAGTGGGAAGGTGCGAAGCCTATGGGCGCGGGACGCTTCGCTCTGGACCGGCGGCGATGAAAGCGATTGGCTCGGCTGGCTGGGAATCACCGACGATCAACTGGCCCACCTCCAGCGCCTCACCACAATCGCCGAGGAGGCGAAGCAGGAAGGCTTCACGCATGCGCTGCTGTTGGGCATGGGCGGGTCGAGCCTCTGTCCGGAAGTGATGCGCATGACCTTCGGCAGAATCGCCGGCTTTCCCGAACTGCATGTGCTCGATTCGACCGATCCGGCGCAGGTGAAGACGTTCGAGCGGAAAGTGGACTTGCAGAAGACGCTGTTCATCGTGTCGAGCAAGTCCGGAAGCACACTCGAGCCCAACATTTTCAAGCAATACTTCCTCGAGCGGGTGAAGGAGGCCGTGGGCGCCCCGGCAGCGGGCCGGCGCTTCATTGCCATCACCGATCCCGGGTCGCCTTTGGAGCTAGCGGCGCAGCGCGAGGGCTTCCGGCGCGTCTTTTACGGCCTGCCGAGCATCGGCGGGCGGTATTCGGCGCTCTCCGATTTCGGCATGGTGCCGGCGGCGGTGATGGGGGTGGACGCGCGCAAGTTGCTCGACCGCGCCGAAGAGATGGTGCACTGCTGCGTTTCGTGCGTGCCGCCGCAGGATAACCCCGGCGTGGTGCTGGGAACGATCCTGGGCGTGGCGGCGAAAAACGGCCGCGATAAAGTGACTCTGATCACCTCTCCAGGCATCTACGATCTCGGCGCATGGCTCGAGCAACTCCTCGCCGAGTCCACAGGCAAGCTGGGCAAGGGCCTCATTCCCGTGGATCGCGAGCGCCTGGGCCCGCCGGAGGTGTACGGCAAGGACCGCGTGTTTGCCTATCTGCGGCTCGAGGGCCAAGCCGACGCGGAGCAGGACGCCGCCGTCAGCGCGCTCGAGCAGGCTGGCCACCCGGTGGTGCGCATCGCCCTGCGCGACCCCTACGATCTGGGGCAGGAATTCTTCCGCTGGGAGATTGCCACGGCGGTGGCGGGCGCCATCCTCGGCATCAACGCGTTTAACCAGCCCGACGTCGAGGCCAGCAAAGTGGCTACCCGCAGGCTGACCGCGCAGTACGAGCAGAGCGGCACGCTTCCGCCCGAACAGCCGTTCTTCACCGGCGACGGCATGCGCCTCTTTGCCGACTACAAGAACCGGGCCGCGCTGGAGCAGGCAGGGGAGAAATCGCTTGCCGGATACCTTCAGGCGCATCTTTCGCGGCTGGCCCCAGGGGATTACTTGGCGCTGCTTGCCTATGTGGAGATGAACGAGGCGCAAGAGCGCGGGCTTGAGGCGCTGCGGCACGCTGTGCGGGACGCGCGGCGCGTGGCCACGTGTCTGGGCTTCGGGCCCCGCTTCTTGCACTCCACCGGGCAGGCCTACAAGGGCGGCCCGAACACCGGCGTCTTCTTGCAGGTGACCTGTGACGATGCCGTGGAGGTGCCCGTGCCCGGGCAGAAATACACGTTCGGCGTGGTGAAGGCGGCACAGGCGCGCGGCGATTTCGAAGTGCTGGCCGAGCGCGGCCGGCGGGCGCTGCGCGTTCATCTGGGCGCCGACCTGGCGGCCGGACTGGCCGCGCTGCGCCGGGCGATGGACCAGGCGCTGGCTGCGTTGCGCCCCGTGCGCGGCTAGTTTTCGTCGGGAGAGGGAGCGCGAGGGAAGCTCGGACGCTTGAGGAGTTCCGATGACTGAGGTCACCACCTTGTTCTGGGACGTCGGTGGCGTGATCCTGACCAACGGTTGGGATCGCGTCGCCCGGGAAGAGGCTGCCCGGAAATTCCATCTGGACCGGGAGGAGTTTCAGAACCGGCACGAACTGGCCAACGCGGCGCTGGAGACCGGGCAAATCACGCTCGACGACTACCTCGAGCGGACCATTTTCTTTCAGCCCCGCGCGTTCACGCAGGACGCGGTCAAGGCGTTTATGTTTGCCCAATCGCGGGTTCATCCCGAGGCGCGCGCCATCGTGGACCAGTTGGCGCGCGCCGGGAACTACCTGCTGGCCACGATCAACAACGAAGGGCTGGAACTGAATCTGTACCGCATCCAGCAGTTCGGCCTGCGGCGGGACTTCACCGCCTTCTTCAGTTCGTGCTTTCTCGGCATGCGCAAGCCGGACCCAGCCATCTATCGGCTGGCCCTGCAGGTGACGCAGCGCGCTCCCGAGGAATGCGTGTTCATTGACGACCGGCCGCCGAACCTCGAGTGTGCCGGGCAGGCGTGCATGCGCACGATTCACTATCAAAACGCGCAGCAGTTGCGAGAGGAGTTCCGCCGCAACGGCGTTGCGCTGGCATCGCATTAGCTAGGAGACTCCCATGGAACTGGCAATGATCGGATTGGGTCGCATGGGCCTGAACATGTGCAAGCGGCTGCTTCGCGATGCGCACACGGTCCATGCCTACGATCAAGCGCCCGCCAAAACCGCGGAGGCGGTGGCCGCAGGCACCAAAAGCCTCCCGCGACTCGAGGACGTCACGAAACTCCGGGCGCCGCGCATCGTCTGGGTGATGGTTCCCGCCGGCGGGCCGACCGCCGAGGTGATCGACCGGCTGGCAGGATCGCTCGCCGCGGGCGACCTCGTGATTGACGGTGGCAACTCGTATTACAAAGATTCCATTGAGCACCACGGCCGGCTCAAGGCCCACGGCATCCAGTTCCTCGACGCGGGCACGAGCGGCGGCATTTGGGGCTTGGAGGTCGGCTACTGCCTGATGATCGGTGGCGAAAAGGAAGCCTTCCAGACAGCCGAGCCCATCTTCCGCACACTGGCGCCGAACGAGGGTTACTCGCACGTGGGCGGGCCGGGCGCGGGCCATTTCACTAAAATGGTGCACAACGGTATCGAGTACGGCTTGATGCAGTCGTATGCCGAGGGCTTCGAGATCCTCCGCGCTTCGGGCTTCCAGCTCGACCTCCAGCAGATCTCACACCTGTGGAACCAGGGCAGCGTGGTGCGTTCGTGGCTGCTGGAGCTGGCCGAGCGCGCCTTTGCCCAGGACCCCGACTTGGCTTCCCTCCGGGGCTACGTCGAAGACTCGGGTGAAGGCCGCTGGACCGTCCAGGAGGCCATCGCGCAGAACGTTCCCGCTCCGGTCATCACGCTGTCGCTGCTGACGCGCATCCGCTCGCGCCAGTCGGAGTTGTTCCAGGGTAAGGTGCTCGCAGCGCTGCGCGCGGAGTTCGGCGGCCACGCTGTGAAGACCACGAAGAAAGTCTAGGGAGCGCGCCATGTCCACGCACGTCACCGACCTTGCCGAAGCCCGCGAACCGGACCGCTACCATTGCGAGGCTCCCTCCGATCCTTGCGCCATCGTCATCTTCGGGGCCTCGGGAGACCTGGCGAATCGCAAGCTGATCCCCGCGCTCTACGACCTGGCCGCGCACGCCTGCTTGCCACCGCGTTTCGCCATCGTCGGCTTTGCGCGCACGCCGCTGGCCGACGATGCCTTCCGCAGCTCCGTGACCCAGGCCACGCGCGAGGCGGCTCAGGCCGGGCCGGCGGACGAAGAGAAATGGCGCGAGTTTGCGAAGTCGCTGGCTTACGTGAGCGGCGAGTATCACCACCCCGACGCGTTCAAGAAACTCGCCGCACGCCTCGAGACGCTCGACCGCGAACGCGGCCTCGGCGGCAATCGGCTCTTCTATCTCGCCACGCCCCCGGCGGTGTATCCGCTCGTCATCGAGCAACTCGGCCGCGCGGGCTTGGCCAAGCATCCGGATGGAAAGTCGTGGGTGCGGATCATCATTGAGAAGCCGTTCGGGCGCGACCTGGGATCGGCGAAGGAGCTCAACGAGCAGGTCCTGCGCGTCTTCGATGAATCGCAGGTGTACCGCATTGACCACTACCTGGGCAAAGAGACGGTGCAGAACCTCTTGGTCTTTCGCTTCGGCAACGGCATCTTTGAGCCGCTGTGGAACCGCAACTACGTGGACCATGTGCAGATTGCCGCGGCCGAAGAGCTGGGCGTCGAGCGCCGCGCCGCGTTCTACGAGACGACGGGAGCGGTGCGCGACATGATCCAGAGCCACGTGCTCCAGTTGACTTCGCTCGTGGCGCTTGAGCCGCCCGCAGCTTTCGACGCCACCGCCGTGCGCAACGAGAAAATCAAGGTCCTGCAAGCGATCCGGCCGTACACGCCGGAGGCGGTCAGCAAATACATCGTCCGCGGCCAGTACGGCCCGGGCATGATCAACGGCGTCACGGTGCCGGGCTACCGCCAGGAGCCAGGCGTGAAGCCGGATTCGATGACGGAAACCTTCGTGGCGGCCAAACTCGCCATCGACAACTGGCGCTGGGCGGGCGTGCCCTTCTATCTGCGCACCGGCAAGCGCTTGGCCAGCCGCGCCACCGAGATTGCCATTCAGTTCCGCAGCGCCCCGCACGTGGTCTTTCGCGGCCGCGACGTTGAACCCAACTGGCTGGTGCTGAACATTCAGCCGGACGAAGGAATCTCGCTCGTGTTTGGCGCCAAACTGCCCGGCGTGGAGATGCGCATCAAATCCGTCACCATGGACTTCTTTTACCGGACGGCCTTCGGATCCGGCTCGCGCAGCGCCTATGCCACGCTGCTCAACGACTGCATGCGCGGCGACGCCACGCTGTTTGACCGCGCCGATAGCGTCGAAGCCGCCTGGGCGCTGGTCGATCCGATTCTGAACACCTGGCAGCAGGCCCCGGCTCATGGGAAGGCGTCCGTGGCGCAGGTCCCGCTCTTGTCCAACTACGCTGCAGGGACCTGGGGTCCATCGGAAGCGGACGAACTCATGGAGCGCGATGGACGACGCTGGCGCAATCCCCGGCACTAACCGTAACCTGCTGCCGCCCGAAGTGCAGCCGGGCGTGCGCGTGTGCCCGGATGCGCCCGGGGTGGCGCGGGCTGCGGCCCGGCTCTTCGTCGAATGGGCCTGGCAGTCGATCGCCGGGGAGGGCGTGTTCTTCGTCGCGCTTTCCGGTGGGAATACGCCGCGGGAACTCTATCGGGTGCTGGCCACCGAGGAATTCCGCACGCAGGTAGACTGGGCCAAGGTGCACTTGTTCTGGGGCGATGAGCGCGCCGTGCCGCCGGATCATCCGGAAAGCAACTACGGCATGGCCCGGCGCGAGTTGCTCGTGCGCGTCCCCATCCCGCTGGCCAACGTCCATCGCATGCAAGCTGAGCAGGCCAGCCTCGGCCGCGCGGCGCAGGATTACGAAGAAACTCTGCGCCGCTACTTGCCGCTCGATGCCCGCGGCTTCCCGCGCTTGCACCTGATCTTCCTGGGGCTGGGGCCGGACGGGCATACGGCGTCGCTGTTTCCCGGCGCGCGCAAGGTGCGCGCCACCTCCCGCTGGGTGAGCACGCCGGTGCACCCCAAGTTCGGCAGCCGGCGCATGACGCTGACCCTGCCGGTGCTCAATGCGGCGCACCGCGTGCTGTTTTTGGTGACCGGCGCGGAGAAGGCCGCCGCGCTCCGCGACGTCCTCGATGGAACGCATGACCCTCCGCTGCCGGCGCAGTTGGTGACCGTGCCGCACGGCCGCCGCGAGTTCCTGGTGGATGAGGCGGCCGCCAGCTTGCTCAGCCCCAATGCCGCCGGGCAAGCGTCGCCGCGCACAGAAGAATCTCCCGAGGACCGATGATCCTGGCCGGCGACATCGGCGGCACAAAATGCAACCTCGCCGCGTTTGAGGGCCGCTTCGGCGCGCTGCGCCGCGTCGCGCATCGCCGCTTCCCCAGCAAGGACTACTCCCAGCTCGACGAAATCGTCAGTGAGTTTGTTCGCGAGCTCAGCGGGAAGGTCGGCGCGGGCGGCTCAGAAAAAATCACCGCCGCGGGATTTGGCGTGGCCGGGCCGGTCGTCGATCATCGCGTGCGCGCCACCAACCTGCCGTGGGTGGTGGACGGCGCGTCGCTCTCGCGCGTTCTGGGAATCGAGCGCGTCGTCCTGCTGAATGACCTCGAGGCCACCGCGTACAGCATCGCCCACTTGCAGCCTTCGGAGTTTTGCACGTTGAACTCGGGAACGCCGGCACCGCAGGGCAATCAGGCGCTGATCGCCGCAGGGACGGGGCTGGGCGAGGCCATCCTGTTCTGGGACGGCTCGCGCTATGTCGCGGCCGCGACCGAGGGTGGCCACACCGATTTTGCTCCGCGCACCGAGCAGGAAATCGAGTTGTTGCGGTTCCTCAAGAAGCGGCACGAGAACGTGAGCTTCGAACTGATTCTTTCCGGCCGGGGCTTCCGCACCATCCATGAATTCCTCGGCCCCACTGTGAAGCATCCGAGTTTCGATGCGCCCGGTGCTGATCCTGCTCCGGAAATCACGCGCCTGGGACTTGAGGGCTCCTGCCCGGTCTGTGTACAAACGCTCGATCTGTGGACCGCGCTGTACGGCGCGGAAGCCGGCAACCTGGCGCTCAAGTCGCTGGCCCGCGGCGGCGTGTATGTGGCCGGCGGCATCGCGGTGAAGGTTCTTCCGAAGATGATGGACGGCACCTTCGTCCGCGCTTTCCGCCAAAAGGAAAGATTCGGAGTCCTTTTGAGCCAGATCCCCATCTACGTCGTGCTGAATGAAGAGGCGCCATTGCTGGGCGCCGCTGCCCAGGCCGCCGCGCTTCTGGGCGCCTGAAAGCACCGTTCGCTCTCCGCCGAGGTTCTGCCCAACGTGTTTCTGGGTGCCCTTCCAGGTCACTTGGCCAGGCCCGAGATGGCGAACGGGATATCCTGCGGAACGCTATCGTCCGCGCCTGGGCCCGTCAACCGACGCCAGATCCAGAGCAGGCTTTCCCGTCTCTGTCAGGTGTGGTAAGAATCAAACTGTCGGGCGTTTCCATCAGCTCGAGGCACGGCCCAGAACGCATGGAAGGAAGGAGCAGGAGCACGGCATAGCCGGATGGATTTCTCTACCATATTCCGCACAGCGATGAGGACGCTCGCGCGCAATAAACTGCGCACGGCGCTGACCCTGCTCGGCATCACCATCGGGATCAGCGCGGTGATCTGCACGGTGGCGATCGGCCAAGGCGGCTCGAACCAGATTCGCGAGCAGATGATGATGTTGGGCGAGAATTTTGTGTGGGCCGAAGCCGGCGGGCGGAACGTCAACGGCGTCCGCACCGGCACGGGTGCCACCAAGACGCTCACGCTCGCGGACATGCGGGCGATTCAGCAGACCATCCCTCTGATTAAGACTTGCTCGCCGCAGGTGGATAGCCGCATCCAGGTCGTTTACGGCAACCAGAACTGGTACACCCCCTACCGCGGGGTCTCGACCGAGTATCTGAACATTCGCCGCTGGGCGGTGGTCGAGGGAGGGATGTTCTCGCAGGATGAAGTGGATGCTTCGGCCAATGTGTGCCTGCTCGGCCAGACGGTGGTCGGGTTCCTCTTCGGCAATGACGACCCGCTGGGCAAGACGATCCGGCTCCGCAATCTCCCGTTTAAGGTGATCGGGGTGCTGCAAGCGAAGGGGCAGTCGGCCACCGGCTTTGACCAGGACGACTTCGTTCTGATCCCCTACACGACCGCGCAGCGCAAGGTGAAGGGCATTGACTGGCTCGACGACATCATGTGTTCGGCCATCTCTACCGATGCCATTCGCCCGGCGCAGCAGCAGATCACGCTCCTACTGCGCGAGCGGCACCACATCTTCCCCGGCTTGGAGGAGGACTTCAACATTCGCACCCCGGAAGACACCTTGAAGGCTCTCGAGGACACCAGCCGGACCTTTACGCTGATGCTGGCGAGCATCGCTTCGGTCTCGCTGCTGGTCGGCGGCATCGGGATCATGAACATCATGCTCGTGTCGGTCACCGAGCGCACGCGCGAGATCGGCGTGCGCATGGCCGTGGGCGCTTCCGAGCGGGATGTCCAGATGCAGTTCCTGACCGAGGCCATGGTGCTCAGCCTGCTCGGCGGCGCCCTCGGCGTGCCCGGCGGAGTGTTCGGCTCGATGGGCATTTCCAGCATTCTGGGATGGCCCACGAGTGTCTCGCTGGCCGCGGTGGGCATCGCGGTGCTTTTCTCCCTCGGCGTGGGGGTTTTCTTCGGTTACTATCCCGCGCAGAAGGCCGCTCGCCTCGATCCCATCGAAGCCCTCCGCTACGAATAGGCCTGCGCGGCCGGGCTTGCCCGGAAGCCGCAGGAACGGCTGAAGGGAACCGCCCGACACGGCGAACCGCAAAATCATTTTCCATCCTCCGTAGCAGTTGCTAGAATCGCCAGAGACAGCGCCCTGCAACGTCATCCCGGGGCGCACACGGCGCGCCCGTAGCTCAGTCGGATAGAGCGTCTGCCTTCTAAGCAGAGGGTCGGGGGTTCGAATCCCTCCGGGCGCGCCATTTTCCCTTGTAAATCGATAGTTTTTTAGCAGACGCGCGGGATGAGCTGCTCAAGTTTTACCTAAGTTTTACTCGGGAGCGGGATGAAGCTGCTCCGGTTTTACCTTGTGCGCGGGCTTGGCTGTGGCGCTGCGGGCTTCTGTGCGCGCGGGGCCATCTCTTGAGCAGGGCAGGGGCGAATCGGTAGGCCAAGTTGGATAGCCGCCTAGGCGTTGCAAGCACCTCTTGAGTCTATCTGCACTAGAAATGTCACGTCCCTTCTTGGCCTGCCCGAAGAGGGATGTTTTCACTGCAAAGGCAGGTGCGCATCGCCCTCTCTCAACTGCCTCGATCCAAGATCTTGGGTAGAATGGCTCTCATGCAAGGCAAGATGTCACACTGCGTGGCTCGTCCTCTTAGCAATTGGCCCTTTCAAAGTCCCATGCGTCTTTCTCTGCGCGTTTGGGTAAAACCCAAACCCCGCATTGCGGGTCAACCCGGCTTGTTGCAATGGGCTTTAAGCGGGAGGGAACTTGAAGAACTCGAAAAGAGACCACATTGGCTTTACTGTGAATTCCGCGACTATGCTATTGGGGGGTCGAAGCGCCAAGGGAGAGCAATTCAGATAGTCCGGAATGCTGCGCTCGCAATTCAGATCGTCGCGCCCTTAGGCTCGTGGGACGCGCAGGACTTTGGATCGTGAGCAAATATCCCTTCATCCGTTCGAGGAATTTCCGTGCTTGCCCTCTGCGGCCCATCGCAAACTCGTGATGGACCTTCATCTCGAGACTCTGGAACCGAACCTCGAACGTCCTCGCTTCCCTCTCGAATTCCCCCAGGTCCGTCCTCATCTGAAACTGCGCCACCATGACGGGCACGTCCTCGAGCGTCCCGAGCCACTCGAGGTGGCGTTCGAGTGCGTGCCTGATGAGTGCGGCCTTGCTGGTGTAAGGGAAGCGGCGGGAAGCCAGAATTGCGGCAACCGCCTGGCTCTGAACGGATTGAATACGGGTCCGCATCTTGACGGGACGACCGTTGTCGTCGCCGGGGGGGATGTTGAATTCAGACGGGTTGTAATCTTCTTTTGACATGAACAGACTCCTTTCAGACGAAATGAATTCTGTCCAAGACCTTCCGAAACGCCGGACTGCGGCGTGTGCCTTGTTGGCTGCCAGCCTTCACGGCTTGGCCTCTCTCTATTCCTCTGGAAACGGCCGAAGCGTTACAACAGAACAACCAGGTGAGGTGGATTTGTTGGCAGGTTATTCGGAGGGGTTACCGAGAGCCCTCTAATTGAAGACCTTTAGCCTTTTCCTGATCCGGTGCAAGGTAACACGGACGCCTCCAGGCGTCATGTTCAGTTGGTCGGCAATCTCAACCGCCGTTGCCCCCTGGTACCTGAGGTCGAGTATCTTCTTCTCTCTCTCGCTCAGACGGGCTCGTCTTGCCATCGCCGCGAGGGTGAGCTCACCAAAAACCTCGCTAAGTTCCGCAGCTAGCGTTGAATCATCGCCGTCCCAATCTGGAAGGCCATCGGCCTCATGCGCGCGCTTTGTCGAGGATGACGGCTACTGCTACCCAGGAACTCTGGAAGATTCTTCGCCGCGACGAGGGTGTGGCCGCTCAGGGGAACTGCAAGGGGCGGCGGAGTGAACGACCCAGCGGCTACCGGCCGGGCCAGCACGAACGTAGTGTCAGGTTGTTTCAGGCTTCTCAAACTCTCGCAGGCGGTTGCAGCCGCCAGTCGGGCGCAGGTGCATAGGACCAGTAGAAACGCCTCGATTGTCTTGTGCATGCGAGATGCGAGCGAACTCAGGGTCGCGTTGCATTCATTGTGTTTGACGGCTGCCCTTACCACACAAGGTGAATCGATGCGCCCTCTCGCTGGCCGCAGGCTCCAATCGCACCGGTTTTCCCATCCCTCCGCCACGCCGCGTACTCGTGTGCCAGTTCGAACTGCCGCTGCCCCACTTCAACCGCTTGACCCTCATGCGGCGTGGCCTGGGTGCAGCCGCCGACCATCACCCGCTGGTTGATACCCGCACCAGCGGACATCTGCTCAGCGCACGCCAGGGCCTATATCATTCCTCTGCGCTGCCCGAGCAGCTGACGCCGAGGTCATTATCCTGGATCCGCTCTACTCCGCCCTCATATCCAAGCAGGGATGCGTCTTGTTCGAGGCTCGCCTGTCGGGAGTCGTCAGTGGCGGGACGTTGCTCCCAATTCGACCTCGCCATCCCTCTAGCCCTGCCAGCAGCCGAGGCAGCTTGCCCCCTTGCCTGGATGTAGTGTGGCACCCCAACCACCGGCTTAAGTCCTGTAGCCCGCGCTGGCCAGCAGGCCGTCAGCTGGCAACATTTTGTCCAAGTTTTTTCCGAAGAACTATCTACAATATAACGAATGCCGGACACCGGCAGAGCATCAAGAAGAGCTACTCCCGTTTGAGGCCAGACGCTCCCCGGTTGCAAACTCGGCTAACTCACATGACAGCGGCTTTGATACTAGACTCGGCGCGCGACTCGATCACTTGCAAAATCCAGGATTATGGCGTAATTGGCGATTGTCGCGCGGCAGCACTGGTGTCGCGTCAGGGTTCGCTGGACTGGCTGTGTTGGCCACGCTTCGATAGTCCTGCAATTTTCTGTGCGCTCCTCGATGCCGATGTCGGAGGCTTCTGGCGCATTGCTCCTGCAGAGCCATACGAATCCACGCGACGTTACGTGAGCGATACGAATGTCTTGCATACGCGGTTTCGATGCGCTAACGGCGCGGCGGTTCTCACCGATTTGATGTCTGTCGCCGCAGAGGAGTACAAGCGCCAGGCGCTGGTGCCCGACCATGAAATCATGCGCCAGGTGGAATGCACTGCTGGTGAGTTCGAATTGCACACCGTCTTTCATCCGCGTGCCGATTACGGCCGCGCGGCTGTCCGCATTCGCCCTACCGGCAAGCTCGGCCTGCGCATAGAAGTGGGTAAAGGAGTGTACTGGTTGCGCAGTAGCCTGCCGCTCGTGTTGCGCGAAGACGTCGCCGAGCTACGCACCCATATGAAGGTTGGCCAAACCGTTCAGTTCTCGCTGACCTACGCGGAAGAATCGCCAGTGGTTATGCGGCCGTTGGGCGAATCGGTCAGCGATTGTATCGAGCGCACAACAACTTGGTGGCGGAACTGGGCGCGGCGCGCGTTGTACAGTGGACCCTACCGGGAAGCCGTAGTGCGTAGCGCACTCGCCCTCAAGTTGCTGACCTACGCGCCTTCGGGCGCCATGGTCGCAGCAATAACTACCTCCTTGCCCGAGCGCATGGGGGGGGATCTAAACTGGGATTACCGTTATTGCTGGCTGCGCGACGCCTCGCTGACTGCGCGTGCGTTACTGGGTCTGGGATACCACGATGAGGCTGATGCATTTGTTGGTTGGCTGTTAGAGACTACGGCGCTGACCCGCCCTAAGTTGCGTGCGTCCTACACTCTATATGGCGATAGGCCGCCGCGGGAACGTGAGCTCAACTATCTCTGCGGGTACCGCGGCTCGCGTCCTGTACGTGTCGGCAACGCAGCCCGCGATCAATTGCAGCTCGACGTATATGGCGAGGTCATAGACGCTGCCCTGCAATTCTTTGAACACGACGGCGACTTCGACAATGACACACAGAAGATTCTCACTGGCATAGGTGAGTACGTCGCACGGAATTGGCGTCAGCCCGACGAAGGTATCTGGGAGCCGCGCACAGGAAGACAACACCACACCTATTCGCGACTGTTGTGCTGGACTGCTCTCGACGGCCTGCTGAAACTGCACGAACAAGGAGCTGTACGCGGCGTACCTGTGGAAAATTTGTGCTCGCAGCGTGAACAGATTCGGGCAGAAATCCAGGCGCGTGCCTGGAACAAGCACTTGCAGAGTTACGTCACCGTCATGGATGGTGATGACGTGGACGCGAGCCTGCTGTTAATTCCCTGGTATGCTTTCGAAAGTGCTGATTCACCGCGCATGCAGGCGACGTATCGGCATATTTCCGATCAGTTGCGCGCGGGCAAGAATCTCATGTATCGGTATCGCACCAACATACCGGAAGGCGCGTTTGGCCCTTGCAGCTTCTGGGAAGTGGAGTACCTAGCGTTGGGCGGTGGCTCCCTCGAAAGGGCGCACGAGTTGTTCCGACAATTGCTGGCCTATAGCAATGATCTGAATTTGTTCGCTGAGGAAATCGACCCTGAATCCAGCGACGCGCTGGGAAATTTCCCACAGGCATTCACGCATGCGGGGCTCATTAGTGCTGCTTTGGCTCTTCAAGAGCGCGAGACTGAACCCCTAGTAGCCGGCCGGACGGCATGAACTGGAGCAGCTGGTTGCTGTGGGGCTTTGTCGCTACTCTGGCGCTTTCCGGGCTTTCTTCAGGAAGCCAGGGGTTGGGCCTGACGCGCATGAACCTTCCCTACATGCTCGGGACGATTTTCACCGAGGATCGGGACAAAGCTAAATGGTATGGTTTTCTGCTGCATGCCCTGAACGGTTGGCTCTTCTCTCTGCTTTACGTTTTTGCTTTCGAATCCTGGGGGCGTGCAAACTGGTGGCTGGGTGCGCTGGTTGGAATTGTGCATGGCTTGTTTGTGTTGCTGGTGGGAATGCCTCTGTTGCCCGGGTTGCATCCACGCATGGCCAGCGAGCAACACGGGCCTTCAGCACACCGGCAGCTCGAGCCTCCGGGTTTTCTGGCCTTGAACTACGGTGTCCGCACCCCGCTCGCGATCTTGGTGTCGCATGCCGTATTCGGCACGATTCTGGGGGCGTTTTACAGGCTCCGTTGAATGCAAGACGCGTTTGCAAGCTGCTATGGGATCTCGCTGCCTCACCCATTAATTCCTCTTGGCTGCGCTTGCTCAGCACGGCAAACGCAACGCCAGCAATGGCATGACCCGCAAAGGGTTGAAACTGAGGGCGAGTTGCCATACGTGCGCTGGGGCTTTCCTTGGCGAAGATTGGCGAGCGGTTGGGGGGCAGCGAGGGTACCGTCCGCGTCCCGGAAACCACAAGGTCGTTTGGTAAGGGGGCAGTTTGCAGCGTTAATAGTGTAGGGAGCGCCTATCGGCCACATGATTGTGTTGATGCGCCACAGAAGGGACAACTCACATCCAGTGCTACTTCCGGTATTTCGTTCGACGGTTCTGTCGGGCAGGCCACTTTGATAGATGCCCGACACTCTAATGCAACTGACCGTCTTTTCCATTACGTTTCTAGCCCGGCCACAGGACCCAAGATGGTGAACACGGTCCCCCTCTGTCCTTGCTGTTCTGGCCGCCTGGTCCTCCATAGAGGAGTATGGTCCCGTAAGGTTGGCCTGCCCCTGACCAGGCGCGATGGGAGGCTGGGAGCCAAGCTGACGTGAGATTCTGGACTGGCATGCAAGAATTCCATGAACGGGCAGATCGATTCCTAAGAATGAGGAAGGGGAATAACGGCACATTGGTTACCGAAGCCGTTGACATGGTCGTCCTCACCTACTCGTCCTCACCTACTCGTACTAAGCCGGAATAGATTGCTGAGCACGCCGCTTCTCCGGCGCAGTTGGAGGCACACCATACAACTGAGAAGCGAGTTGGCGGAACTTGGCGACAAGCGCGTTGTCGTGATTGCCCGCAAGCGGGACGCCGATATTTGCCGCCTCGCTCGCCTGCCGGTAATCGTTGGGAAGGCGGAAGAGTAGGCGTTTCGTCCTTTTCTCCACGCTCTTCAACGCGTCTTCATCGCTGCGCCGCCAGCGATTGATCACGATGCCGATCCGTTGGGCGTCGATGCCCATCGTCGTGGCCACCGCAAGATGCTGTTCGAGAGCCCACAGCGCCGGGACATTGGCCTCCGCCACCAGCAGCACAGCTCGCGCCGTGCGCAGCATCGGGCTCCAATCCGAGGAATAGTGCGCCCCGGAATCCATGACCACAAGATCGTAACTGCTGTAGGCCACGTTCACCACTCGAGCCAGCGCCGGGAGGCCAAAAGGCATCACCCGAAGAAACCGTCATAGCCTGCGCTTGTCTGAGGGACAACAAGAGGAGGCGCCATTCCCGGCCTCCTCTTTTTTCGTTCGTGCGCGCAACGTCTGCGCTCCGGATCCGCCGGATTTGTGGCGGCCATGGTCTGGCCGGCTTTCCAATCGCGTTCCTCTGCCCTGCTGTCCGCGCTCGGCCGCACCCTAGCGCGTGCTTTGTTTTGAGGATTTCGGCTCGTCTCCGATGGCGCGCTGTCTTTAAGAACGGCTGGTGTGCCGACCTTCACGATTTTCCCGAGTTCGGCAGCGTCCCAATTCGTTAGCCGGATGCACCCATGCGACTGCGTGACGCCAATCTTGGAAGGATCCGGAGTTCCGTGGATGCCGTAGTGTTTCTTCGAGAGTCCGATCCATACCACGCCCACAGGACTCTTCGCCCCAGGAGGAAGACTTGCCCTCGGATACTTGTTCTCCGCGTCCCAGAAGAGTTTTGGGTTGTACTTGAATCTGGGATACCACGTCACTTCAGTAATCGTCCAATTCCCGACCGGCAATGGATCATGTTCGCTTCCAACCGTCGCCGGATAAAACGCCAGAATCTTGCCGTTTCCATCCCAAGCGGTAACGCTGCGAGTCGAGCCATCCACCACTACCTGGGCCGCCTGGCCGGGTTCCGGCGCGAGCACGTTCGGGACTTCGATCTTCTCGCCAGCCTTGTCGAATCTCTTTCCCGGATTAAGCGCAACGAGCAGGCGCGGGCTCGAATGGAACTTTTCAGCCAACAACTGCATAGGCGATTCGTAATTCAGCTGCTTAAGCTTGGCTTCGCGCAGCATCAGCCGCTCGGCGGCACCGCGACCCGTCACCCGGGGAATGCGAGTGAACGGGCCGGCTATGTCCTCCATCGCGATGATGTATGAGTTGATGGCTTGAGCTGGAGACGGATTGTTACCAGGGTTGCGCTGCTGAGCCCCTTGCGGCAAGTTTGATTGATTCTGGCCGGGCTGGCCTTGCTTTTGCTCGACTTGAAGCTTTGATTGATCGTCATTCAGGGCATTCCATGTGGCCGCATCAATCGCGCCGGTTATAGGCAGTCCGCTCGCCGATTGAAATGCGCTGATCGCCTTCGCAAGATTATTCGTATAGGTTTTGCTCATTTCGCCGGGAGAGAATTTCAGCCGACCGAGCAAGATCGCCGCTCTGACTACGGCTTCGCCCTGCGAATGAGGACCCACTGGTTCTCGGGCGTTCGGGTCGTTGATCTTCTGTAAATGCAGCCCGCTCGGCCTTTTTGTCGTACGGTGCTGATCAGGGCGTGATCTCCGCTTCTGCTGACCCCGGGCGGGCACGGGCAGTGAAACCAACGGTGTGACCAGAGTAAGGAGTAGACAGAGAGCCCAAGCGCGTGCGCTAACGAACACCTTGCTCTTCAAGGATTCACGTCCTCCTACGCGGCAGTGTATATCACGAAGGACGGAGGACAATACGGCCTGGAATACGCCGCGCGGGTTATGCTGGGTGCCCGATGTGTTGCCGGAAGCGAACACGCGCAAGGAGATCGCGCAGACCGAGGACGGCGAAGGGCGCGAGCACGGTCGCGTAGCGATTGATGTCGGAGCGGATCAACTGGAAGGCCCCGGCCTCTCCTTGCGGGGATGCCGCCGATTTCCATCGGCACCTGGCTCGGGTGTACCAGCATCACCGGCATACGCACCACCCAGAGGGCGATCAGGGGAAGCGCGGCAATTCCCAGGCAACGCAGGGCACCGGACTTGCTGCCGAGGAGGCCCAACAGCCCGAGACAAGGGCGGCTGACACGGCATCTTCCGATGAATGGACATAGCGGGCTGACATGGCGATGCGCCGCGCGGCCGCCGAGCCCAACAAAGTGATGTTCTCCGTGCGCCGCGCCCAGGGCCGGCAACCCAAGGATGTTGCACACTTAGAAGCTCGCAATCACGAAGCCCAGCGCGGCCCCAATGCACCAGAATGCGAAATCAACCCATCCACTTCCCCGCGTCGCAGGGTCTTCTGCTAACGGGTCAAAGACCGCCTCCTTCAGAGTCGCGAAGCTAATCACGCAGCCGGTCGCAGTGGCGATCGAGAGGTGCCAGAGATGGTCGTGCAGCCCCAGTACGAGCAACGCGCCCCACCCGATATGGGCTATCTGCGCCAGAGCGTTACTCGACAGGGAGATTTTCAGCATACGCCTTTCCAGGCGAGAGTCGGCATTATTGTAGCTGCTCCAGAACGGGATAGACCTAATAAGACGGATTCACCGAACCGTGTGCGCCTTATTGTCAATGGTCGCGCGCGGGTCGCTTCCAAGCGAGGTCATCAACTGGAACATGAGACTTGGTAGGATTGCGTTGACCTTCTCGATTCGGCGTGATTCCCACCGCGAAGCCACAACGCCAGGCCGGAACTGTTGCGTCACCGGGGCCGACCTACGCGCCGTCAGCCGCCCCCGCGCGCGAAGCGGGACGCGGTGATCTTGGCTGGGTTGAATGTGCTATATGGCGCGGGGGAACCGGCGATGTTGAGACTCTTTGCCGCGAAGCGGCGTACTGGCGTGGGCACAAGTAGTAAGGACGGCCAGGGATGCGCACATCACAGTGGGCGAATGCCTTGTGTGCCAGGTGCGCTCGACGCTGAGGCCAGCGGCGCGGGCCAGGCGCACGATCTCGCGCTCCCCGTCCGCGCCCTTGCGGCGGTTCAGCGAGGTGGAGGCACAGGCCAGAGTTGATTTATGATCTCGGCGGCCAGAATCAGACTGTCAACGGCCATACCGGGCGGCACTATGGTGTGCATATCTGGATGAGCGAACCTGTTCCTGATCTCCGGCAAAGACTCGATGATTACATCCGCGTAAGGCTTTTCGGGTAGAGATTGTGGAGCCTTGCCGATAATTGCGGCTATTTCCTGGTCCACCATTGCCGCATTCTCACGACGATACTTGAGGCTGGGAAACCCCTCGTCGCGAAGCAGGCCAGCACTTTTCGCGGTGCGGAGTAGCCTCTTCAATCCCCTGCGGTCTCGCCCTTTCTGGGGGAAACGTTCCTTAAGGGCCAGCTCGACAGCAGTGGTGCTGAGGAAGATTGCCAGCGGGTAAAAGGGATAGTAAAGCCAGCCATAGAGCCACAGCGTCACAACTGCGTTCATGTAACTGCGAACTGATTCCGGCACACCGTCGTGGAGCCGAAAATACTCTAGCAGCTCGTACTGTTTTTCCAGTGGCGGCCCCAAACTGGGGCTTCGCGGGTCAGGATCGAAGAATTGCTCTCTGCTCTTGATTGTTTCCACGCTCCCCTCCAAGGGGAATCTCGACGGTGCGGTATTGTAGACCCTGAAAACTGGAAGGGGGGTGTGCGTAACGGGCTCCATCCTCCTACCCCTTCATTTATCCACCGCTCCAACCCACACCCCACAGTTGATTTTCAAGGTTCCTGGTCCGTAGGCAGCGACCGCCAGTGTGACGGTATGGAGCGGCTCCTGGGAACCGCAGCGGCTTCAAGGCTGCTGGCGCCTGAGGAGAGGTGAACGAGCCTTATCGAAGGATTCCCTTTGGTGCAGTCTGGTGTCAATCAACGTGGCGCTCCTCCCGTTGCCGCTGAAGCCAGGCCATGACTCCGCTCTCCTGAAAGAACCAGTACTTCCCCGGCCGGGACCCTGGACTCCGGTTCGCCGCGCGGGGGTTCTTGTGGGCGCGTATACCCACATAACAGGCACCCGAAGTAGCTCGGCACGACGCCGGACAAATACCGTCAACAGCGATAAGGGCTGAAGGTTCACAAAGGCTGGAAGCAAGCCAATCTTTAACCTCCCCAACCGCGCATGTACTCTTTTTAGCCATTTCGATGCCCTTCTCAGTGGCTATCGTGCCGAAATACCAGCGGGCTTCAGCCCAGCAAGGAACTGTAGCGCTTTCAAAGAAACCCATGCTTATAGCATTCTTTGTCGGACCGCCCATTTCTCGGTTTACAGTCAAATAATAAAGCCATCTGTTCAAGACTTCGGCAACGTGCTTGTCCTCGCTAGTCTTGGCCTTTCGTTTTGCCTCTGCCAGAGCTTTCTCGGCATCTAAATTTATATTGGTGACCTGCAGCGAGCGGCGTACCACTGTGGTCGAACCCAAACCGCCTTTTTGTTTGGTGATAGAATCCCCACCCAAGAGGAAAAGAGGGAACCAATGACCGAACCAATGAACCTTACACCTGACCAAATTGGCCAAAAATTTTACGAAGCGGTCGCATATGTGAAGACCTTACCGGACGGTCAGCGCCAGGTGAACGAACTGGCCACCAAACTCAATCAACTGCTCGACGGCGAAGAGCTAGCCGTTGCTGTGGTGGTGTTGTTTGCCATGGTGGGGAGGATTTGTGAGCGTGTTAAGCGCGAAGAGTGGAAAGTAAACTAATGGCGAATCCCACCGAGCCGCCCCATGTTGCGATAACGGTTTCCTGTCCCGAGTGCCCAGAGGAGAAGAAGAAACAGGTTGTTCATATGCGAGTCACCGGGGCTGCCCAAGTAAGCCCCCAATGGGTTCGCTGCCTAAACTGCGGACAGGAGTTTGACACGATGCTTCCCGGCCCGATTATTGACGGGCCATTCCCTCCGTGGCCATCCCTCCGTAGGAGCCCCACGAAAGGTCACTGCACGACCGTTCCTTCGATGCTCTGCAAAAGCGTTTGAGCCGCAGGCGTGGGTACAGCGGGGAGGGCTGCGAGCATAGACCCGCAATGTACGTCCGAACCGGCACAAGCCCACCGCTTAGATTGAGTTGTTGTAAGTGGGCGTAGCGCCGTAGGCGACCCGGCTGGTTCAACAAATGAACAAAACAAAAACAGCGGGTAAACCTGCCTGTGACAAAGGGGCGATTAGAATGCCGGTACCGCCAGTGCCTCCGAAAAACACTTGCCGTGTATAACGGAATGCGGTCCTTTACGGTTGACTCATTGTCAGCGCCAACGAACGGATGCAAGATGGTGTAGACCTCCTCCACACTCTTGGCTCCAATCCGCGAGACCCGCTGCCCCACCAAGTATTTATACCGAGGGCTGGCGTCGGTGGATATACCAGCCGTCAGAAAACATATAGAGCTGAAGCGGCAGCATATGAAATCCCGTCGCTGGAAAAGCTGGAAGGCGGCCGCGATCAGCAGCAAAGGTCGCCGCTCGCAGCGATCACTGCTGGATCAGGCGAAAACGCTCGCGCAATCAGCCGCGGCATGGTGACTAGCACAATGCCAGCGCAGCTCATGAAGCCGGCGCCCAGCAGAATTGTCATCCATCCCGCTTCGGGCGCGGCCGCCTCCGTAACCTGCATCAAGCATCTGCTCTTGCTTAGCGACCGGTCGAAGTCACCACCGTCTGGTTTGCCACTCCCGTTCCGGCTGGCGATGAGCACTGAACCGTTACTGTGTTGGTGTGGGCTGCGGTGATGGGCGGCGAGTTGGTCAACGTGCAAGCCACCTTGCCGTCGGCGGAGCTGACGGTCATCTGGTACATGCCCTCGGAAAGCTCCGTCACCCTGCCGGAAACGCCCTTGGTCAGCGCGATCCCGTAAAAGTACATTGCTCCGTTGCATGCTCCCGAGTAGCGATTCGTGGAGTCCGTTTCGCACCAGATCCAGAAACCGAACGCGTCATTTGGCGCCGTAAGGCTCGTGTAGGTAAATACCCCGGCGTAATTCTGACCTGGGGTAAAACTTGGCGTATCAGTGGTAGAGAAGACCAGTTGGCTTGAGCTCTGGGCCAACGCGACCCCCGCCAGAATCACCGGGATTGCCAGGACCAGCAAAAGTTTGGAACCTCGCATTGCGATCTCCTTTCGTGCCTCATTTGTCCTACCTTCAGGTAGGCCTGGGCGCATGGTGCTTTGCTCATGCATCCGTTGCAATGGAGGAGAACTGGAGAATCGTGTATTCGTCTGTACGACCGACGAACCAGCCAAGACGCTGAAACACCTGGCCTTGTTGACACTCCGGCGAATCAATGTAGAATTGCGGCCTCGCTCGCAGAGTGCTTGCCCATGGCTGGGGAACGCGTCAGGTTTGAGGACTTTGAATTAGACCCGCGCGCCTACCATTTGCAGCGTTTCGGCCGCAGTTTGAAGCTGGAAAGAATCCCCACCGAACTCTTGTTGTTACTGGTCGAGCGGCGGGGACAACTCGTAACGCGGGAAGAGATTATTGAGAGGTTGTGGGGCAAGAATGTTTTCCTCGACACCGACAACGCTATCAACACCGCCATCCGCAAGATCCGCCATACCCTCAGGGACGACCCGGAACAGCCGCGTTTTGTGCAAACCGTGACGGGAAGCGGCTACCGATTCATAGCGCCAGTAGCGGAAGCAAGCTCACGACCAATATCAGCTGCTGAGATAGCGCGGGCCCAGGGTCCTGTTTCCGCCCCCCAGAGCCGCTATTCACTGAGAGTTGTCATTCCCCTCGCGGCGGTCCTTGCTCTGATCGTCCTTGGGACGGGGTATCTAATACGCGCGCGTTTTTCTCTAAGATCCGCACCAGCGCACGGGAGGGTCATGCTGGCGGTGCTCCCGTTCGAGAATCTCAGCAACGATTCGGACCAGGAATACTTCAGCGATGGCCTCACAGAGGAAGCCATTACGGATCTGGGGCGACTTAGCCCGGAAAGGCTTGGCGTAATCGCGCGAACCTCGGCGATGGCGTACAAGCACACCAGCAAGAGGGCTAGTCAGATCGGGCAAGAGCTGGGCGTGGATTACCTCCTGGAGGGAAGCGTTCGGCGGGAGGGCGAAAGAGTTCGCATCAGCGCTCAGTTGATTCGAGTCAAAGATGAGACCCACGTATGGGCGCAAAGCTACGATCGCGATATGAGAGATTTTCTCGCAGTGCAGAACGAACTCGGAGAAGCCATTGCGGGGCAAGTACAAGTGAGTCTGACGCCAGAGCAGAAGCTGGAACAGACCAAAACGCGTCGCATCAACCCCGAGGCATACGATGACTATCTCAAGGGCCTCTACTTCTGGAACAGGTTCACCCCTGGCTCCCTGAAGAAGAGCGTCGATCTGTTCCAACAAGCGATTGAGAAGGATCCCGGCTACGCGCAAGCCTATGCCGGGCTGTCAGAATCGTACGGGGTCCTGATGGACTGGGGCGTCCTGCCGCGCGCGGAAGCCTACCCGAAGAGCGAGGCAGCCGCGCGGAAGGCGGTGGAGCTGGATAGTGGAAACAGTGAAGCCCACTCGGCGCTGGGATGGCAGATGCTCTTGTACGACCGCGATTGGTCGGGAGCAGAAAGGGAGTTCCGCCGGGCAATTCAATTGAATCCCAGCAACGCGGACGCGCACGAAGGGTTTGCCTACTATTTCGCAGTCTACGGACGATTCGATGAGTCAATAGCCGAGATGAAGAAAGCCCGCGAGCTGGATCCGCTCTCTTTGCTTGCTAACGTAGAATCTGCAAAGATGTTGATTTATGCGCGTCGGTACGACCAAGCCCTCCAACAGCTCCACTTCACCCTCGACTTGGACCCCGGCTTTCACGCCACCCATTATTTTCTCTTCCAGGTCTATCTAGCCAAAGGCATGTACGAGGAGGCTTATCAAGAATTCTTAAAGCAGTATCCAGCGGGAGGCCAGTTCTCAGAACTGATGGCCGACGTCCGAAACGCTCATGCAAAGTCCGGCTGGAAGCGAGCTTTACAAAAGTATCTCGCGATAAGGTTGGAGCTGCGATCGAAGGGAGTGTTGCTTTCTTCGTGGGACCTCGCGCTCCTGTCCGCGGCCCTCGGCAATAAAGAGCAAACACTCGATTCGCTGCAAAAGGCTGCTGATGAGCGTTTTGGTCAGGTGATCTTCGTCAAAGTGGATCCTTTATTCGACAGCCTCCGCTCCGACCCGAGGTTTCAAGATCTGGTCCGGCGTCTCGGCCTTCCGCCCTAAGCTCGTCTGCTTCAAAAACGTGTTGTTTTGGCGGGCATGCTTGGGTGAGAGGATCTGCAAATGATTTTTGGCGCGCGCGGCGCGGGCAACGGCGATGTCCCCTTCTGGGTGAAACGCCTTTGGGCCGCCAATTGGGCAGATCACAATGGGACTGCTCCAAGTAGCCCCAAAGAGACGTACAGACATGTCGATCTTCTCGACATTGACGAGCCTGCGCGGCCGAATCTGGATGCGCGAATAGCCTTCTCGATTTGCCCGCACTGTGCCATCGTCGTCCACTCCTGTGGCGAGATAGCCAAAATGCGCAGGCGGTAAAGCCTTGCGTGCGGCAGGCTCGAAATCCAGTACGCCGAAAGCTTGGTCGGCCCGAGCAGAGGCAGAAACCCTTTCCTCTTAGTGTCGTCTATTGAGGTGGGACCGAAGCAGTTAGAGGCAGCGATGGCATTGTGCACCAAGCTGTTGATGGGGGTGCTTGCCGGCAAGCTAGGCCCTTCCCAAAAGTACTTGACAGGCTCCGATAGTTTTGAAACTATTCGCGGAGATTTCGTTCCTACTCATAGAAGCAGTAATACTACTACCCGATCAAAGAGCAAAGATTTCACCTGCTACCTGAAGGCTGGGTGACTTTGACATGAGACATAAAAAAACCAAATGGGCAGGTAAGCAGAGTGAGCTTTTAAGCTTAAAGCAATCAAGGAGGAAAATGCGATGAGAAAGCTGCTGTTGTTGTTCTTGTGGGGTGCCACGTTGCTGCTTGGCGCGGCTCCGCTCACCGCCCAGAACAGCGTTGATGTCCTGGGAGGGGGGCCGCAACCGCCAAACCCGATTCTGGCGATCTGGCAAGCGAACTCCAACGCGCCCACGTTCATGGACATCACCTCGCCGATTGTGCAGAACTTCGTCTACGGCGGCTTTGCGGACACGGTTTCCGACATTCCCGCCGCAGCCAGCGGCCGAATTTGCCTGGTCCAGCGCGGTACTGCGCTCCCGGCTGGCGGGCTGTTCGCCACAAAGGTTCTTAACTGCGAGGCCAGGAGCGCCATTGCCGTGGTCATCTTCAACAACAACCCCGGCCCCATCGGCTCGGTTAACGCTCCGGGCGCCGTCCCTGTATTTACGATCTCCCAGGCGGACGGACTTTTTCTCCGCGACACCGTCGGGTCCAACGCGGTGACCCAACTCTCCAACTTCCAGATTCAAATCAATGTGGCTCCCCTCCCCGCCAACCCAACAGGCCAGCACAACTGTCCGAGCAGTCAGGCCGTCACAGCGTACGATGGGCCGGGAACCGCGAATTTCACACCCAATGAGAGTCTGTGTCTGCCCGTGGCGCCGGCCTCGGAGCCCAGCATTCGCGTGGACTCGCAGGGCACGATCTACGTCGAGTCCATCCGCGGAGTCCCGGGGGGCCTTGACCTATGGCGCTGGAATCAAGCTGCAGACGGCGGACCGAACGCTGACGGAAGCCTGCCGTTCAAGTACGAAGGTCAGCCTGATGGCTGCGGCATTACCCCCTTTGTGAGCAATACCTGCAGCGGGGTGGGCGTGGCGCCGGGAGGAGGCGATGGGGATCTCGCCGTGAACACTCCCGACCCAATGAACGGCAACATTCCAAATCTGGCCGTGGTCAGCCTAACCGCAGCGGAAGTTACAGCCAGCCATTCCACCACCCGCGCGGATACCTACAGTGTTCTGAACCCGGCCGTGGCCCAGATCCCCGTCGACGATCGCATGTGGATAGAAGCCTTCGACGATCCGAACCACGTCTACATCGAATACCACGATTTCACAACCACCTCCCAAATCATTGTGCAACGCTCGAACGATGGAGGCGAGACCTACACCGACATCCTCGCTAGCCCCGTAGTTGCGACTGCGTTGGAACCGACTGTCGGTCCTCCTACCGGTAACGTCGCCGGCGTGCCCAGGGTAGACCGGAGTAGTTGTCCAAGCCGCGGCAACCTGTACCAGATCTTTCTGGGTCCCGACAACCCGACGGACAACTTGCAGAACTCCGCCAAGTTCATTAACGCTGTCTATGTTGGCGTGGCCACGAACGTGAGTCTCGCGAGTCCGACGTTAACGTTCAATGACTACAAGATCTTCAGCTGCGGGGCGGGTTCGACCTGTCCTTCTGGTGCCGGCCTCCCCAATCTGTTCCCCGCGCTCGCGGTAGACAACTTCGGCTTCGTGTACGCCGTCTGGTCGGATCAAACCGACATCTATTACTCGTTCTCGAACAATTTCGGGACGCGCTGGTCTCCGGCCATCAAGGTAACTCAGAACACGTCCCAGGCCGGAAAGTCGAACGTGTTCCCGTGGGTCGCAGCCGATGCCAACGGCCACGTGGCTATCGCGTGGTATGGCGCCGATCAAGCTGGGAATTCGAACAAGGTCCCGGCCAACACACACTGGAACGTCTTCGTTGCGGAGACCGTCAACGGCCATGCGATCACGCCGGTTTTCACGCTGAGCCAAGCCACCGACCACGTCAACCACACGGGAACGATCTCAACCGAGGGCTTTGTGCTTAACGGCCCCGACCGCAGCCTCGGCGACTTTTTCCAGATTGCGATTGACCCGACGAATCATCTCATCAACGTTGCCTACGCGGATAACCATGTGGGCGCGCAGGCCACGTACTTCACGCGGCAAAAGACAGCCACCTCGGGCATCGCTACCGAGGGAAAATGTGCAGGCACCAGCCACCAAGCACGCGGCAAGGGCGATCAAGCCGGCAAGCACGGCGGCACCGCCAACTTCGCTTTCAATTTCGACGATTCCAATCCACAGTCGAACAACGCTTCCTTCAGCGATCCCGGTTCAGGTATTAACTTCCAGGCCGCGCAGGTCACTTCGGCGACTTTTGACGAGGTCGCGCAGAGCGTCACCCTTACCGGGTTGGGAACCGATAACGGCGTGGCGGTGGCGTTCACGATCGTCGCTGTGGACAGCTCCCTGGTGCCGCCTGGGTTGTTCAGCATCACTCTCAGCGATGGTTACAGCAACGGCGGCAATCTGCTCGACGGGAGCATTACTGTCTACTAGCCGTAACTCCGCACAATCGCCGGGAGACCGACGCACAGTCGGTCTCCCAGCTTAGCGCAAGTCAGTCAGCTTGGCCTTGGCTGCGCCTGATCCCGCCAAGCCCTCCGCGCTCACCCCGCGCGAGTATTGCCGAAAGCAGTTCCATCCGCCCGAGCAGGAGGAAGAAGAAAAGCCTGCTGTCGGCAAGGCCCGGAAGAATCCTGAGCCCGAACGGGAGAAGGAATTGCGCAAGCCGCGTCTCATCGACGGGCTCGGGGAGGAGGCTTGCTGGGTGGGCAACCCGATCACCGGCGCGCTGTACGTGCTCCAAGGCGACGCCTACCTCCGAATCAGTGTGGGTGGTGAAAAAGACAAGTTGGTGAGAATCACGAAGACAAAGACTCTGGGTCAGTCGAGAAACTGACGGCCGCAGCCATCCCCGTCCCTCGAGAGAACCTAGGTCAGAAGATCTGCCTCGACCCCAGAGTGCTCCGAGTGTGCTGCGGCCACGCGATTGAACCTTACTTAGGCGAAATCCGAGATTCTTCGGGGTCAAACCTGTTCGTTTCGGTGTGGCGGTGCCCTCGCTGTGGCCAAGTTACGTTGTGAAGTGGTCCGGGCAGCTCATGTGCCAGGATTGCCCAGAGCGTAGGAGTACTTGGGAATAGTGAAGTGCCAGGGACTATGCCCAGGGCCCCCACCCGTTCGGTGCCGCACCAAAACGCATGGTTTGATACTGTCCTGATGATCGGTTTCGACTGCCTATTCTTCAGAGGCTTAGTTAGAGGGAGTGAATCGGAGACCCTTTGATACAGCGGCCGAAAATTGTTGGCATCGGTTAGTGCTCGGATCTGCTGCAGGCTGTTCGCGGAGATTTTGGGTTGCTGTAGGATTGCCTCAGCCTGCGCCCAAATGCGCCCAAATTTGATCTAGCGGAAGGGGTTGGTTGGGGTGAGCGATGGGATTCGAATTCCTGACTCAATCACTAAGTCTAGTTGATTCTGCGACCCTTGCCCCATCGTGCCCCGAAAAACAACCCGAAAGACCGGAGTTTTGGATTACGATTGGACTACCGTTCTGTTGCCGCTGAAGGCCGCCTTGTGCTTAAATTCGCAGATTTGCGGCATGATCTTCTTCATCAGCGGGGGGAGAGTGCGATGCACCGGAAACTCTTCTTATCTGTGGTCTGCCTTCTGTTCTTTCTCGCGCCGAGCCAGGCCGCCAAGCGTGCCTTCACCATCGAGGACTATTACCGCATCCGCGGGATAGACGACGTGCAACTATCCCCCGACGGTAAAACCGTCCTTTTCACCCTAACGACCGACGACCTGGCCAGGGCAAAGCGCGCCAAGCACATCTGGGTGATGGACGCTGACGGCAGGAACGCGCGCCAGCTTACGCACAGCGAGAAAGGCGAGTCCTCACCGGTCTTCTCGCCCGACGGCAAATGGATTGGTTTCGTCAGCTCGCGCGATGGCGAGGAGAACCTCTACATCCTGCCGACGAGCAGCGGCGAGGCGCGCAAGCTCACCAACGTCTCGACCGGAATTTCCGATCCCCTGTGGTCTCCTGATGGCAAAGAGATCGCATTTTCGACCGAGGTCTATCCCGCATGCGGGGCCGACGACGCTTGCAACAAAAGGATCGACCAACGCTGGAGCAAGGGGCCGCTCCGTTCGCACACGGCTGACGGGCTACTCTACCGCCACTGGGACGCGTGGAAAGATGGAAAGCGCACGCATGTCCTGCTGGTGGATGTTTCCACGGGCGCAGTGCGCGACCTGACGCCCGGAGACTTCGACTCGCCTCCCTTCCAGCTTGGAGGGGGGTTGCAATACGACTTCTCCCCGGACGGCACGGAGCTGGTCTTCGTTTCCAACCATGACCGCGACCCCGCCTCTTCGACGAACAACGACCTTTGGATCGTTGCGCTCTCCGGCCAAGGGCAGCCGCGCGACATCACGGCTTCCAATCCTGCCTATGACGGCAATCCCCGGTACTCGCCGGATGGGCGCTACATTGCTTACCGACTGCAGAAGCAGGCGGGCTATGAGTCTGACCTCTTCCGCCTCGCCTTCTATGAGCGCTCCACGGGCGCCTCGCGTGTGCTGACGGAATCCTTCCAGAACTGGGTGGAAGACTTCCAGTGGGCTCCGGATTCAAAGTCTATCTACTTCTCCGGGCCCGTGGAGGGCGACTCTCCTGTCTTCCAGGTGATGTTGGAATCGGGCACGGTGCGGCAAGTGTTGCTGAACAAGGCGATCAAACTGTTCGTGGTCTCCCGCGATCATCGCAGGATCGTCTACGCGCGGCACTCCGTGGGTGAGCCCATTGAAATCTTTGCCGCCGACTTGACCGACGGAAAGGCTTCCTCCCCGCAACGGCTTTCGCATTTCAACGATGAGGTGGCCAGTGAAGTCGACATCCGTCCCGCGGAAAGAATGTGGGTGACGGGAGCGGACGCGACAAGGATCGAAGTCTTCATCGTGAAGCCGCACAACTTCGACCCGTCCAAGAAATATCCGCTCATCCTCAACGTGCATGGCGGGCCCCAGCAGCAATGGCAAGACTCCTTCCGCGCTGATTGGCAAGTCTATCCCGGTGCGGGATACGTGGTGGCCTTCGCCAATCCACATGGCTCTACGGGCCATGGGCAGGACTTCACAGCAGAAATTTCGGGCGATTGGGGCGGGCGCGTTTTCGAAGATTTGATGAAGGTCACCGACGCAATGGCCAAATTACCTTACGTGGATCCCAACCGCATGGGCGCTATGGGCTGGTCCTACGGCGGCTACATGATGGACTGGTTCGAGGGCCACACGGATCGCTTCAAGGCCATCGCCTCCATGATGGGCGTCTACGACCTGCGTTCCATGTACGGCGCGACCGAGGAACTGTGGTTTCCCGAATGGGACCTCAAAGGGCAGCCGTGGAATTCAGCGGACTATGAGAAATTCTCGCCTTCCAACTACGTCAAGAACTTCAAGACACCGTGCCTCGTCCTTTCCGGTGAGCGCGACTACCGCGTACCCTACACCCAGTCGCTCCAGTTCTTTACCGCTCTTCAGAAAATGAATGTGCCCTCGCGCCTCATCATCTATTCCAACGCCGGGCACTGGCCGAGCTGGTACGAGATGGCGCTCTATTACACGGCGCACCTCGAATGGTTCCACAAGTACCTCGGAGGAGAGGCGCCGCCGTGGACAACCGAACAGTTCTTGCGCAACGCGGTTTTTGACGCCGCCACGGGCCAGCGCTTGAAGGAATAAAGCAGAGGGGATAGGAACGGCCCTCATTCATCTCGGGCCCTCTGCCGCACATGGCGCAAAGCCTTTTGACACACATCGAACCAGCAGAAACCGCTCGACGAACTTGACAAGGCGCTGCGTCTGCGCAAAAGAAAATGATTTTGTTGAAAAAGTGGGAGGGTGGAAAGGCTGTGGTGCGGATTCGGTGATCTATTTAATCGTTCCTGCTCTCCTTTCTTGTTCTCGTCGTGGTCATGCCCACTCCGTTTCGGTCTCCACGGTCAGGTGGCACAGGGAACCGGCAACGGCTCTCGCTGCGCCAGGAACCTCACGAGCCGCTTCAGATTTTGTGCCGTGGCCGCCAAGTAGAACTGCTCGGCAACGTTCCAGAGCTGTCGCAAGCGCACGCGGCGCAATCCCACACGCAACCTGAGTTCAGAGAACAGAGCTTCGATCTTGCTCCGTTCGCGTTTCGAGCAAGCATAAGCTGAGGTTTGCGCCAACTCCCGCGCTACCCGCCGGGCCGGCTCATGCCAGTGCACAAAGATCCCGCGAACGGGCCCGGAAGTACAGCGCTTCTTCACCGGACAGCCGCGGCACTGCCACTCCGCCGTCCGATAGATATAACCTTGCCCTTGGCGGTCCATCCCACGATAGCGCAGCGTTTGGCCCTGCGGACAACGGAAGACATTCGCGACCGGGTCATACCGGAACTGGTCCCGAGTGAAGTGCCGATGGGTTTGATGACGCCGATCGATCACCGGGATGTGCGGCTGGATGTTCCGCTCCAGCAGCCAAGCGAGGAATTCTCCGCTGCCGTAAGCCTTGTCCGCTCCGAGGCTTTGGGGGCAGACGCCGAGTTGCTCTTTCACCTGCGCGAGCATCCGGCGGGCCAACGTCTCTTGCCGAAATCGTGCCCGCGTGGCCTCCACACCCAGGATGATGCAACTGGTGTTGTCGATCAGGTAGTGATCGTAGTAGGAAGGAACCGCCGCTCCCCGTTTGCCCGCCCAACAGGCGTCGGGGTCCGTCGTGGAGACGTAGCGTGCCGCCACCGAGTTGTGAGCTAGGGGGTTCTCCTCCAGTTCCAACACCGGATTTTCCTGCGCCACACTCATGACTTCGCGGCTCATCCAAATCTCCTCATCCGAGCCTGAATTCGGCCGCTCAGCACATCCGCCCGCGTGACGCGCTGGATTTCCTGTGGCGCTTGGCCTGGTCGCAGGAACATCGCGCCGCACTGGCTACATCTCAATCTGCCCGAGCACATTTGAATACACGTGGCCTTGCATTCTGGACATGGCGGCGGTGCGGCCCCGGTGAACATGGACGGCGCCGGCGGGGTGATGGGTGCTGGCGCCTCCACCTTGACGGGCGCTGGCGTTTTCGGTTCGCCATCCGGAGTGAGAATGCCCTGAGCAATTCCGCGAAACCAATCGAGCAGTCCGAAAACGTGGCTCCCGGAGGCTTTCCATCCGTGCACCGCGAGCGCCAGGCTCATCACCGTGTCGTCGTGCATGTTCGCTGGCACGGCGTACCTGATGGTGCTTCCGTCGAGCGCGTATTCGAAGGACTCCAGCTCATGCTTGTAGACGAGAAACTTCTCGCTCGCCGGCAAGGTAATCTGGCAATTATCGCAGGCGAGAATCAGCTGCTCGAGCAGGGCCTTGCGAGATGGCTGGGTGAACAGGAACGGCTCGATCTCAATACCGAGCTTCGAGAGCTCCTCGCTGACAGGATCGCCGATTCCGGTCGCATCCACATGGGCCTTGCCGCATCGGAATTTTCTGTAGAGCGCGGCCGCACGCTCACATTGCAGCGTCCAGCTCACCTCGTGGTATCGGTCGGAGGCGACCACTGCGCCGGTTTCGGAGTCAATCACGGTCACAGCCGTCCAGTCCTGCTTCCGGCCCAGGTCGATTCCGGCAACGTAGCGATGGCCTTCCAGAGGACCGTCGAGCTCGCGGCCTGTGAAGATGCGATCGAGATTCCGAAACAGCGCGACATCACTCTCAGGAATCTCAGCGAGGTAGAGCGCGCGCCACAGCGGCTCGGGCATCTGCCTGCGCAGCAATTCGATAAGAGCCGGGTCCACAAGACCATCGCCGCCAGTCGGGAAGCTGAGGAAATCCTCACTGGCCCTGGCGCGCTGCTCACGAGTCATCGCCTGCACGCGAAGCAGATTCCGAATTGCCCAGTTCCTGCTCCCCAATTCGAGGTTGAAGGCGCAGCGGAGCTTTCCGTTTGTCGCCGAGATCACCGTGAGCGCAGCGCCATAAATCGCTTCGGGCTGGCGGCTCGTTTCATCCAGGACCAACCGATCGTAGTTCGCACCGTAGAGTGATTGAGGATTATCACCGCTGTAACAATCGAGCGACCCAGCGCCCGAAACTTGCCGCATCCGCAGCACCCCCTCGGTCGCTTTGATCTGCCCGCTGTCGATCAACGGCTGGAGCAAGCTCTTGATCGTGTCGAAAGCCATGCGCGTGCGTTGAAACCATGGGCCTACCCATGCGCACGCTTGGCCGGCCAGGATCCCTTCCACGAGCCAGGCTGCCAACGCAAGCGTCTTTCCCGTTTTCGTTCCGCACCCGATGTGGAGGATTCTCGCGGGATGCTCGGTCATCTGCTTCTGCCGGGGCGTCAGGGGAATGGAGATGCTGACTTTGTTATTCGGCAGCATGATCAGTCACCTCGTCGGCAGCAGCCTCGATTGCGGGAGGAATCTCGACTGCCTGGGGCCGTCCTCGCTCGAAGATCACGTGGTAGTTTACGCGCGGTGCTTCGGGGGTCTTCACGCCAGTTAGCGATGCCCGCAGTTTGAGGATGCCAACACTCGCGTCCACGGCCCTCAAGAGCAGCGAGTCAGCACGCTTTCCCCTCTCGCAACGGGAAATTACCGCCAGCGTTTTCTCCAAGAGGAAATCGAGTTTCAAGAGAAGGCTGTCGCCCGCGGCCGTACGCTCGCGCCGAATGGCCTCGCTCAACGCGCCGGCCACACACTTGCTCCTGTGCGCGAACAAGGTACTTTTCTTCAACCCAAACCGCATCGCACCCTGCCGACCAGGCACACCCTCGATGAGGGCGGCATCGATCGCGGAATGCTCCGGGTGCCTGCAAACTATGCAGCTCATCCTGGGCGCCCATTCTCTGTCCATCTGCTATTGAAGCAGAGAATCATCGATACAAAACTACTGATTTTGCGAGCCTTACTCTAGCAGCTTACCTAAGGTTTTACCACGGTTTTACTTTGCCTGGCCCGGGGAGTCGCGCCCAGCCGTGCCCTTGCCGCCACCCTTACTACGCTCGTGGCAAGTCTTCCCACAGCTTCGACTCTATAAACCGACCGTCTTCCGAGCGCACGGTTATCGTGACTGGCAGCACGGCATCTTGCGGGCCCCCCAGGTACCCGCGGTACATCCTCGGCGCGTCCTCGAAGCTCAGTTTGCTTTCCACAGTTACGGGATCGTTGAGGAAGACATCGAGTGTTCCGCTCTTGTCTTCGATAGTTACGTGGTAGGGCAGTTCCCATCCATGTGCCAAAGCGTAGGCGCACAGCTGATGGGCCCCCCTGAAGGCGACGTCCTATAGGTGCTCGGTCCGTACAAGCATCAGCGGTCCGATACCACAACGGCAGTGCACAACCTTGCTTTCCATCATCGAATCCTCCTTCATCGGGGTTTTTCCCTCCAAGGAGTCATAAGGGTCACGGGAGTCATTTTCTAGCCATAGCGACTTCCATTTCATCTGCGCGGTTGGCAAAGGTTTGACTCTTATAACTCTTATGACTCCTCGATTCTCCACTTCGCTGCACTCGTAGACTCCGTATTGGCACGTCGCAGCCTCCGCCGGTCAACAATACGATCACGCCACCTCCTGGCCCACCAGCCTAGAGCCCTAGAATCAATGTTGTCCTTGTGTCCGGCGACAGCCAGTAGGGCCTCGCGTAGATTGGGGTCCAGCAATGGCGTAGCCCGATCCATCACTTCCTTGATCGTGAAAGAGTCGCCCTGGAATGTTGTTTGGAGTGCTGCCAGAAGCGTGGCTGTGGACTCCCGATCGGGATCGTCATCGATAACCGCCTGGCGGGTTAGGCATGGATCCGCAGCCCCAGCCCAGACAAGCGGCTCCCGGATCTCAGCAGACCACGTTTCGAAGCCGCCCCAGGGTGGCAGGTCCCGCATCGGACGGCCGGCCAGGCGATAGGCACGGAGCAGCGTCAATGCCGCCGCCACGAGTTCCCTCCGTTTCTCGCGCAGATACTCCGGGAGATTCGGAATTTTAAAGGTGCGCTGTTCCGGCCGCTCTTGCCCTGCATCAATCCGGCTGATCAATGCTCGGGAAGATAGGTCCCCGCGGAAGGCGAGGTTGTTTCCGGTTGCCAACCAGAGGACAGTGGTGGGCAACCTAAGCATTTTGTTCTCCCCCAGCAGCCGATCCGCGTACTCACCTTGGGTGATCGCCCGCGCCAAGTCTGGCGAATGAAGTACATGTTCAATGTTGTCCAAATTGATGACAGGGTGTCCTTCGCGCAAGGCGGCTGTGACCGACTTGCGTATCTCCTCACGGTGTGGAGAGGCTGAGGTTGCGGGCGCAGGTTTTCCGATGGCGATGATGGCAACGGACTCCGAGAGCAGGCTTTTGCCGGTGCGTTGGCATGGCGCGGAGTAGCCGGTGATCGGGCAGGCGGCGAGCAGCCGGCGCTGAATCGCGGTCAGGATGGCAGCGGCATGTACTGCGCGGTCTTGCTGCTCAACAAAGGGAAATTGGTCAAAGGGATCGAGCATGATCCGAAGGGATTCAGCGGCATCTTCCCGTGTTGGCCGGCTGGGTATTCTCGGCCAGGACTCACGCGATGCGAAGTACAACCCGGTTACGCTGTCGTAGCCTGGCCGATCAAGGATCGAGCCATCGCCCCGCATCAAGGGTGCGGAGATGATGCCCTCGAGCGCCGGCAGCTTCCACGAGCTCGTCCGCGCCAAGTAGGTGGTCGGGATTTTGTTCGGACAATTTATTTGTTGTGGCCCCTTTTCAGTCGGTTTCTCAAACTCGGCGAGGGCTTCGAGGGTTTCGAGCAACCAGGCCGACCGCACCGGAGTCAGCTGCAGCGTGCCCTCCGGACGGTCGAGGCCAGCACCTATTTTGCGTGTCGGGAGACGAGTGATTCTCACCAGCTCTCCCCCCCGTTGAAATAGGCCAAGCCTCCGAGCGTGAGGCAGCAACACCTGCTCCGCTTCATCGACCACGGCTGGAAGTTCGCCAACCTCCACGGTGATGATCTTCTTCTCCGGCGGCCAGTCCTGCGGCATCTCCGGCTGCTCCTCCACCACGCCACCCAGGCTTTCGATCTCCTCGATTAAACGCCGTCGATCAGCTTCACGCATCGCTGGGCCTCCTCGAACGCCTGGAATAATTTAATTGGTGTGGGCTGCCGCTCGACCCAGCGGCTCATTGTCTTGCCGGCGAGACAATCGAGTGCCCCCATGATTTCCGACTCGGCATGATAGAGATCCGCGAGCGCATCCCAGGCTTCCTCGAGCTCTGGGTAGTAACCGCGCGCGACATGCGCCCAGCGAGCCCGGGCTCGCAGACGCCACAGATGGTCGATCAAGACTCTTTCGCAGGTAGATATCCAATCCGCGAACCGCTCCACGCACTGGCGAGCCTCCCGGTGCGCAGCAGTTTCTTTGGGAACGGGCAGCCCGAGCTTGTGGGAAAGACTACGGAGGGTTTCGTAGCGATGGCACCCGGCCCGGTGGCAGTACGCTACGCCATCGCCCACTGCGACGGTTAAGCGTGAAGACCCTTCACAGCTCGGACACTGGGCGCGCCCTCCGACCACCCGGTAGCCGGCTCGCTCCAACAGCGCCTTGAAGTTGACAGATTCGCAGGTGGCTTGTACATTGGTGGTGTTCACGCTTGTTTCCCTCGAAAGATTTAAACGGCTGCGCGCTCGTCAACGCGCAGCCGGTTTGTTTTAGGATCGCTTCTTCGCGCGACGGGTCACGCGCTTCGCCTTGCTGCCGCCGCCCGGAGTAACGGTGCGCGACTTGATGAAGTTTTCGATGGCTTCGTCTGTGTAGAAAATCCTGGCCCCGACGCGGACGTACGGCAACGGATACCGCTTGGTGCACCTCCAGACCGCCAGCGTGTTCGCGTTCGTCAGGCCGAGCCGTTCGGCGGCTACGCGTGGGAGATTGAGTTTGGTCGCCATCGTTACCTCCGGTTACTTTCAATTCCCGAAGATAAACGGGCGTGTAGGTGGGATCTAGTGAGTCGGTACTGACTCAGTACTGAGTCAGTGTCGGGGTTTACCCTGGGCCTTCTTGCGTCTCTGCTGGACGCCATCCCAGAGGGTGCGGGCATCGAATGGCTTGCCGTCCGGCTTCACGAAATGCCCGCAAGCCTGCTCCAAGGCGTTCATCTCACTGCTCGCCTTGATGAGTCCCTTGTTGTACAGACGCAGGATCACTTCGCCAAGCTCGTATACCTTGCCCGTCCACACAAAAGGCCGAGCAGAGGGAATCCCCTTCATTATCTTAGGTATCCGCGCGCGGATATCTTCGAACTGGCGCTTGACGAGCCTCGTTACCATTTCTTTTTCGCTCTCACTCATGCGGGGCCGCCTTCAACATCTTCGCCTTGCCAGCCGCAAAGAGTGCCTGCGTTGCGAGGTTGGCTGCGGTCCGCACGCCATTGAGGTCTAATCTCGCGTAGATCGCCGTCGCCGCGGGCGACGCGTGGCCCAAGAGCCGGCCGATGGCAGGCAACGAAACGCCCACGCCGGCTGCCCAGCTTCCCAAAGTTCTTCTTAGGTCGTGAAGCGTCATGTCGGGGATTTTTGCGCGTTCCCTGAATCGTGCCCAGGGCTTCTTGACGCTTGTCAGGTGGCGGCCTTTCTTTGCGCCCGGGAACACCCACTCGCCATCGATCCGTCTACGGCGCGCCTTCAGCACCTTGACGGCCTCGTCCACCAACGGCAAAACGTAGGTCGCGCCGCTCTTTGTCTTGACGTGCGGAATAGTCCATGAAGCCCGCACGAGGTCGAGCTCCTCCCAGCGCATGGCCAAGAGATTACCGCTACGCGCTCCCGTCGCCAGTGCGAGCAGAATGAAATCTTTCAGGTCGCCGTGCTGTTCGCGCTTGAGCGCCTGGAAAAACTTGGGGGCTTCATCGGGCTCAATAAACCTTTCGCGTGCGTACTCGGGAAAGCGCGCGATTCCCTTTGCAGGATTGGTCCCGCTCCAGACCTTCTCCTTCTCGGCCCAGTTGTACAGCCTCCTCAAGAGCTGCACGAGACGATTGGCGGCGACGTGGCCGTGTTTCTCGCCGACCTCCGCGTGCAAGCTGCTCACGTCCTCGCGGCGGATCGAGCCCAGGCGGCGTTCCTTCCATGGCGCGGTGTATTTATTGATCTGCCAGCGGTCGGCCTTCGCCGCACGTTCGGGATCCTTCGCCTTGGCCTTCAGGCGGCGTGCGATGTAGTCCTCCAAGACGGCGTTGAGCGTGAGATGCCGGCGCCGCTCAAAAGGCGCTGGCCCCTCGTAATCCCTGGCCTTCCAGCTTGCGAGCGAGGCGTTCAATTGGCTCGCCTTCGCACGCGCGTTTTCAATCGACAAATCGGGAAATGCACCGAGCGTAGTGCGCCGCGGCCATCCCTGCGTTTTCTTCAAGTGAAAAAAACTTTTGCGCCCTGAGGGATGCACGAGAATCCCCAAACCGCGCGTGTGCGCATCGAAAACGTTGTAGCGTTTTTCCTTAGGGGCGAGGTTTCCCAGTCCTTTTTTGGTGAAATTCAGCCGGCCCTCTGTCGTTTGCGTTTTACTCAAGTTCTACCTCCGCGGTAAAACCGAGGTAAAACTCGTTAACCTCGGTAGTAGAACCGCCGAGGGGAATCTACCCTAAGCATTAGTGTTTATAAAGACTTATTAATGTTAGTTAAGCAGAGGAAATGAGCAGCTTGTCTGCCTTCTAAGCAGAGGGTCGGGGGTTCGAATCCCTCCGGGCGCGCCATTTTACCAATAAAAACGATGGTTTTTGCGATCGGGTTGGTGAGCGCGCGGTTCCGGTTTACCTTGGGTTTACGTCGCGCCACGGGCTGCTGTGCACGAAGGCGGGCCATTCCTGAGAGCCGACCGACGCGAGCGCCGAAGGCTGCACTGCCGGAGTAGCCACGCGCTTACGGCAAACGGGAGCATTGCTCCATGTCTGAGGGCGGCCACTTTTGTAGCCACTCGGGGTGCCGTCTTTTCGGGATCAGCAAACTCCAGCGAATTGTCGAAGTCCGTCGGCTCGCGGTGTCAAGGTACTGTAAACAATCCGGTACTTGACAGGGCGGGAAGCTGAGAAGA
>Ga0207646_10000627_pt1 | contig 45979 bp, 45 predicted proteins | sample KBSK5502metaG_FD_184343 | JGI IMG/M metagenome (GOLD analysis project Ga0207646, IMG submission 184343) | Corn, switchgrass and miscanthus rhizosphere microbial communities from Kellogg Biological Station, Michigan, USA - KBS K5-50-2 metaG... | ecosystem: Host-associated > Plants > Roots >...
GGACCTCTCCCTCGACGCCGACCCCAACTCCGGGGTGTCCGTCTACGACAGCACCCGCTACCAGGGCCAGCAGGGTTGGTGGCAGGTGGGCGGAACAAGTGCATCGTCGCCCATGATCGCCGCGAGGGCTGCCGTTGCTGGCGTCGTCGTGAACAGCTCCTACGTGTATGGCACGAGCATCACCTACCGCGATATCACGTCCGGTAATAACGGTGCCTCGTGCCTTGTCGGCTACGACCTCGTAACCGGAAGGGGGAGCTGGACACTCTGAAGTCGGCTACATCGAGATCGGTCGGAGGCACGGACAAGACCAAGCCTCGAACCTCCGGGGAAGCCGCCCACCCCCGCTGAGCTCGTGAGTCAGTGCACTTCGCCGGTGCGGACGCAGGCCCGTATCGTTGACTCCGTGCCGAATCGAGTCGAGCTTGATCGCCGCTTTGCTGCCGGTCGTCTAGCCGTTCGCACGCGTCTTCTCGATGATCGGCGTCTAGCGCCCTCGGCGGTCGACGATCTTGTCGCGGCGTGGGAGCGGGAGGCCGAGCGTCAACGGATCGATCGGGACGACGAATCCTTCTGGTGGTACGGGTCGCTCTGGATTGACGAGCAACGTGCCGATAAGGACGTCGACTAGCCTCGGACGCGAGCCGATCGCCCGGTGCGACGCCCCTGATCGCCTCCTCGCCGCTCGAATAGACGGATCGCGCCGAGCGTCCGCGACGTACTCGCTTCCTTCGTGCATACCTCGGCGGAGTTATGTCCCGAGCGCGAAGGCAGCTGACTCGCAGCGAATCGTCGAATGGGCGACATCAGGCACCAGACTCTTCTGCAAGAGTCAGGCGCCTTGCCGCTTGGCCACGTGCCGGTGCCTGAACGGAGCACCGAAAAACCGGATGACTCTGAGCGGCTCCTCGCCTCCCGTCGGTGCGCGAGGTGGCGCCATCACGCGGCCTCGTCATCTGGCGGCGACTGCCGCACCGTCGCCGTTCAGCCTTAGGGACCAGTGGCGTCCCAGCCATCCACCCAGGCGACCAGCTGCGACTGCAACTCGTGCCGGTTGGCTCCGGCTCCGAGGTTGGGCCTCAAGGTGTTCATCCACCACGGAACCTTCGTCCGGGCTCGGATCGCGGACCGAGACGAGCTGGCCGGAGCGGACGTCATCATCGTCCAAGATCGCTTAGTCGATCGGGCGCTCGGACGGAGCGACGCGCACCCTCATCAGTCGGGCGCGGTCCTGCCTGTGGATCGTGCTCCTCAACGCCGACCTGCTCATAACCGGTCGGTCCCCCGCCCCGGTCAATCGGCAGGCGCTGGACGCCCGCCGGCCGCCTCTCCGCCCTGCCCCGCCGCGAACAGCTGCCACTCGTCGGGAACGCCCTTGAGGACGTGGGTGCCACGGTCCTGGAACGTCAGGCCCGAGCCCGCGACCAGGTCCCTGACCGTCCTCGACACAAGGACCTCGCCGGCTCCTGCGAGGGCGGCGATCCGCGCGCCGATGTGGACGGCCAGGCCGCGGATATCGTCGCCTGCGAGCTCGATCTCGCCGGTGTGCACGCCAGCCCGGATCTCGAGATCCAGGGGTCGAACGGCGTCTGCCAGCGAGAGCGCGCAACGGACCGCGCGGGCGGGACCGTCGAAGGTCGCCAAGAAGCCATCGCCCGTGGTGTCGATCTCCCTCCCGGCGTAGCGCGCCAGCTGCTCGCGGACCCGCGCGTGATGGGCCCGCAGGACGTCCCCCCAGGCGGCGTCGCTCAGCTCGGCCGCCCGCGCCGTTGAACCGACGATGTCGGTGAACAGGACCGTCGCAAGCACGCGATCGCTCTCCGGGCGGCTCCGCGCCCCGGTGAGGAACTGCTCGATCTCCCCGGCGATCGCCTCGGAGTCGCCGATCCAGGGCAGGTGGTCGTCGCCCGGGAGTTCGACGAATCTCGCCCCCGGGATCCGCTCGGCGATGAACCGGCCGGCCGCGACGGGGATCAATCGGTCCCCGGTGCGATGCATGACGAGGGTCGGCACGCCGATGGCACCGAGGATCGGGCGGACATCGATCTGCGCGTTCATCCGGGTGAGCGCCAGGGCCGCGCCCGGGCTGGCACCGGTCCGGATGTAGCGGGCCCAGGTCTCCCGGAAGCGCGGGTCTCCGTACATGCTCGGAGCTCGGAGTTCCAGGCCGACCGGCCCGCCCCAGTCGCGTTCGATCTCCGCCAGGAAGGCCTCGAACTGCTCGACGGACGTGCCCCACGGATAGTCGGGCGTGGCCAGCCGCAGGGTGTAGCCGCCGAACAGGACGATCGAGCTCGTGCGACGCGGATACGTTGCGGCGAACAGGAGGCACATCGAGGCGCCTTCCGACACCCCGAACAACGCCGGCCGCTCCGAGCCGGCCGCGTCGCATACGGCGTGCAGGTCCCCCATCCGCACCTCTAGGGTCGGCAGGGCCGTGTCGGGAACACGATCCGAGAGCCCCGTGCCGCGCTTGTCGAAGAGGATCAGCCGGGAGAAACTCGCGAGCCGCTCGAAGAATCGCGCCAGCGTCGGCTCCTCCCAGGCGGCTTCGACGTGGGAGACCCAGCCGGGCACCCAGACGAGGTCGCGCGGTCCGTCGCCGACCACCTGGTACGCGATCGAGACGCCATCCGGAGCCTTCGCGTAGCGCGTCGTTGGAGCCACGCTCGGAAGTGTGGCCCCGGCCCAGGACCGTCGCAAGCCGATCGACGCGCCTACGTCGCGGTGACGGCATTCCAAGCAATGTCGCTGGATTGGTGACGTGCGCGCTACGACTTGGTGGCACCGCGCGCAGTCCCAGCGAATTCAGTACACGGCCCGCTCCGGCCCGCCGGACCCCTCGTATGCGGAATTCGACCGGCTACATCAGCGCGACTGCCTGCAGGCTCGCGCGGATCCTGGCCGACCTCGGTCCGACGGTCGACGCCAGACGCGCGTTGTCGACGATTGGGGATGATCCGGGCCGGACATTGCGATCCCGCGCAGACGAGTGGTCGTGGGACGCATCGAGAGCAACCTGGGTCGTCGACCGCCTTGTACGCCGCGCCTCCGGAAAAGCTCGATCATTTCATCGAGAATCTCGCCGCCCTGCGCTGAGCACCCTCACGGGACCATCCGCAGTTGGAGGACCGGAATTGAACACGAACGAAACCGCAGCCCCGGCGCTGGCGTCGCGTCGCGAATGGATCGGCCTGGCGGTGCTCGCCCTCGGGGCGCTCATGTACGTGATGGACCTGACGGTCCTCCATCTCGCCGTGCCCAAGATGAGCGAGCAGCTCCAGCCGACGAGCACGCAGCTCCTGTGGATCATCGACATCTACGGGTTCTTCGTTGCCGGCGCCCTGGTCACGATGGGCAGCCTCGGCGACCGGATCGGTCGCCGTCGACTGCTGTTGATCGGCGCGGCCGCGTTCGGGATCACCTCCCTGCTGTGTGCGTTCTCGACGACGCCGGAGATGCTCATCGTCAGTCGGGCAGCGCTCGGGATCTCCGGCGCGACCCTCGCGCCGTCGACGCTGTCGCTGATCTTCCATATGTTCCAGGATCCGCGGGAGCGGACGATCGCGATCGGCGTGTGGATCGGGAGCTTCTCGGCGGGCAGCGCCATCGGGCCGGTGCTTGGCGGAATCGTCCTCGAGTTCCTCTGGTGGGGCTCGGTCTTCCTCCTCGCCCTCCCGGTGATGGCGACGCTGCTCATCCTCGGGCCGCGCGTCCTGCCCGAGTACCGCGATCCGGATGCCGGCCGCCTGGACCCCGCGAGCGCCATCATGGCGGTCGGTGCCGTTCTCGCTGTGATCTTCGGGCTCAAGCAGATCGCTCAGGAGGGGCCGGGCCCGCTCGCGATCGGTGCCATCGTCGTCGGGCTGATCGCCGGGCTGCTGTGGGTCCGCCGCCAGCGACAGCTAGCCGACCCGATGATCGACCTGGCGCTGTTCCGCCTGCCCCAGTTCAACGCCGCGCTCGTCGTGAACTTCCTGGCGATCTTCATGGCCGTCGGCTACTTCCTGTTCATCGCCCAGTACCTGCAGCTCGTCGCCGGGCTGACACCATTCCAGGCTGGCCTCCTGTCGCTGCCCTCCGCGATCGGGTTCATCGTCGGTTCGCAGGCGGCCCCCCGGATCGTCCAGCGCGTGAAGCCCGCGTATCTGATCAGCGGTGGGCTCGCCTTCGGCTCCCTGGGCCTCTTCCTGCTGACCCAGGTCGGGGTGACGAATGGGCTGCTGCCACTCGTCGCCGCATCAGTCGTGGTCTCGCTCGGCCTGGCTCCGGTGTTCGGGCTGACGACCGAGCTCATCGTCGGATCGGCGCCTCCCGAGCGTTCCGGGGCCGCGTCTGGGATCAGCGAGACCGGTGCCGAGCTCGGCGGCGCCCTGGGGATCGCGCTGCTCGGGAGCATCGGCGTCGCAATCTACCGAGGCAGCCTCGGTCCGAACCTCCTTGCTGGTCTGCCGCCGCACGCAGCGACGGCCGCTCGGGACACCCTCGGCGGCGCGGTCGGTGTGGCCAGCGCACTGCCAGCCGGGACGGCTGACCAGCTCCTCGCCGTCGCTCGCGGCGCCTTCGTCGACGGCATGCACGTGGCGGCCGCGATCGCAGGCGTGATCGGGCTGGGCCTGGCGGCGTTCGCGTTCGTCACGCTCCGCGACCGCGGAACCGAGCGACCCGCGACAGACCCAACATGTGTCGAGCCGACCATGATCGACGAACCGGTGCTGAGCCCCCTGGCGAAGCCAGCGCGCGAATGCTTCTGACGTCGTGGCACGCGTAGGTATGCTCGACGCGTGACGACCCTCCGGCGCCTGCTGGACTCGGCGCTCGTGCGGCTCGCCGAGGTCGGCGCGGGACCGCACGACGACGAGGAGACACGACTCCAGAAGGCACTCCTCGTACTGATCGCGATCGTGATCCTGCCGATCTCGGCGATCTGGGCTGCCCTGTACCTCGCGTTTGGGGCATGGACGGGCTGGGTGGCGGTCCTCTACGCGGTGATCTCGGTGGCGTCGATCGCCGTCTTCGCCCGGACCAGGGACTTCGGGACACTGCTGAACATCCAGCTCTTCGACATCGCGCTCTCGCCCACGTTGTCGATGATCCCGATCGGCGGCTTCCTGCCGACGGGTGGCGTTGGCGTCTGGGGAATCCTCGCCCCGCTGGGGGCGCTCGTCTTCCGGGGCGCAGGCGCCGGCATCCGGTGGTTCATGTTCTGGCTCATCCTCTTCCTGGCATCCGGCCTTGCGGGCACCTTGCTCACCGCTGTGTCGCCCTTCCCGTCCTGGTTCTCCAGCCTGATGCTGGCGTTGAACATCTCCGTGGGCGGGACGGTCGTGTTCACGCTGTTGGCGCTGTTTGCGAAGCAGCGCCAGGACGCACTGGTTGGTCTGCGCAGCGCGCAGGAGCGTGCCGAGACCCTGCTGGTGAACATCCTCCCTGGCTCGATCGCTGAGCGGCTCAAGGCAGCGCCCCAGTCGATCGCCGACCAGTTCCCGGCGGCCTCGGTGCTCTTCGCTGACGTCGTCGACTTCACTCCCCGATCGAACGGCCTGACGGCGGCCGAGGTCGTCGGGCTCCTCGACCGATTGTTCAGTCATTTCGACGCGCTCGCCGATCGCTACAGCCTCGAGAAGATCAAGACGATCGGCGACGCGTACATGGTCGCCGCGGGCGTCCCCGAACCGCGGTCCGACCATGCCCGTGCCCTTGCCCTGCTGGCCCTGGACATGGTCGCCGCTACGCGCTCCGACGGCGCCGTCGGCGATCTCGACCTCGCGCTCCGTATCGGCATCAACTCCGGCCCGGTCGTCGCGGGCGTCATCGGACGCAAACGGTTCCTCTACGACCTCTGGGGCGACGCGGTGAACACCGCGAGCCGGATGGAGTCACACGGCACGCCCGACCGCATCCAGATCACCCGCGCCACCTACGAGCTCATCAAGGAAGAGTTCGTCTGCGAGTACCGGGGAACGGTCGACGTCAAGGGCAAGGGCCAGGTGGAGACCTGGTACCTGGTCGGTGCCGCGGGCTGATCGCCATCCCTGTAGCGCGGGGAGATGCCGCGCTGGTGGGGGAGTGACTCCGCCCGGACATCCCAGGGGTCGTCTTCGTCGTCGCGGAGACCGTCGCCCGCGATCAAGCTGGCGGCGAGCACGACTGCCGCGGGCATTCCTGAAACCTCCGCGCGGCGCCAGCTCCTCTCGTCGTTTGCGTTGCGTGGATCGTGGCGACCGCCCATCGCGGTGCCCCTGCTCCGACGCGACTGCGGCCGCCCTATCGATCAGGAGGGGTCGCAGCTCAGGGCTCGGCAAGGACATCGCGCAGCCTCGCTGCAAACTCGTCGGGCTTGCCGGTCTGGCCGTATTCCCCGCCGAGGAACCCGGCGTGGCCGCCGGGGAAGACGACCGGCGTGATGCCGAGCCGCTGCGAACAAGCGTCGCGCGTGACCGATCCGTGCCGCCCTGGCTCAAGACGTCGACGGCCGCCCATGGATCGCGAACCGCATGGCCAGCGGGTTGATCGCGTACGGCAGCGGGCGATCCGGGCTGAGCTTCGGCCTCAGGAGCTCGAACTCCGCCTCGCGCAGCAGTTCGGCGAGGCTCGCCGTGGAGAGGACCAGGGCGAGGTTCCGTCCCGCGCACTGCGCCTGGCCTCGTGAGAAGAGGTTCAGGGACCAGTCGGCGTCCCCAGAGCCGTCGAGCCAGATCTCGGGCTCCAACCGGTTCGCGTACGGGAGCTTTCGCGCACGATGGAAGACGGCGGCGGGGATGAGCACGCGAGTTCCGGGGGGCACGATCGTGCCGTCCCACTCGGTTTCGTTGACTGTCCGCCTGACGAGGGTGGGCGCCGCCGGCCACAACCGGACGCTCTCCTGGATGCATGCCCGGACGAAGCGAAGATCCGCCAGTCCGGCCACAGTGCCCCGGCCGTGCGCGCGATCGGCGGCGGCGATCTCCTGGAGCGCGCGGTGCCGCGCCGCGGGATGCGTGGCGAGCAGCGCCACCGCGTTCGCGACGACGGTCCGCACGGCATCGAGCGCCATGAGCCAGAACGGGACCTGACCGTTCGGGAGCGTCTCCGGCGTCTGCGGCGCGCTGGGGATGAGACTGACGAGCGTGCCGGGCTCGGCGGCCTCGACGTAGCCCCGGATCTGCACGTCCATCGACGCCCGGAGCTTCGCGTCACGGCCGCGATTCCAGACCTTCAGGCCGAGCCAGTCGCCGTCCGCGCGGAGGCGGCTGTGCTTCTCGCTCAACTCGGTGTCATCGGCCGCCGAGTCACCGAGCACGCAGCGACGGCTGATTCGACGGAAACCCGCGAGCGATCGCTCGTAGTCCAGGATCGTGGCCGTCCCGAGCATTGCCGGGATCTCCTCGCCGACGATCGCGAGGAACCGCTCGGCCAGCCGATGTGGCTCGTGGCCGTAGTCGAGCACCGCCTCGTTGAACGGGCGCCGGTTCTCGTGAAGGGCGGGCGGTGACGCATTGAGCGCGTCCGGCGCGAACGGTTCGAGAGCGCGCTGCTTCTCGCGGGCATCGAGCGAGAAGATCTCAACGGACGAGTCGAGGACACGCCGAACGTCCTCTGTGGTCAGGATCAGCACCGTCGACCCGAGAACGCTGCGGAGCAGCACGGAACGGCCACCATGCCGCTCCGAGAGCCGCTCGATCGTCGCTACGGCCCACTGCCCGGTGTTCAGGCGGGTGACGAGCTCGGTCCAGAACCGCTGTGGGATCACGGCTCCGCGGAGCAGGCTCGGGAGGGCGTAGGTCAGCGCGAAACGGGCGTTCTCGACGAGCGACGCCTGTGGGACCCCGGTCGTCATCGCTCCGGGTCACGGAGTTCGGCCAGCGCCGGTTGATCGGCCGGCCGGCGCCGGTCCTGGAGCACGTTGAAGGCGATCATGATCCCGGTCATGACCGCCAGCGCGACGGCGAATCCCGTCCCTGTTCCGCGCCCCGGAAGGAACTCGTCGCGGAACACGACCGTGACCGCGAGCAGGGCCACGCCGTTGAGGATGAACAGCCGGGCTGCGGTCCGGATCTCGTCCCAGTCCTGGGCAAACGCCATCGTCCCGCACCACACCGACCAGCCGAGGAACCATGCCGAGACCATCCGCGCGTCGAGCGGGTTGAGTTCCCACGCCCAGCGGGTCGCGGCGAATTCGGGGTTGATCAAGAGGAGCAGGCCGTTCATGAGCAGCAACGCGGCGACAAGGACCAGGAAGCGCCTGAACCACGGTGAGATCGGCCCACCGCTCGTCGGCGACGAAGCCGACAGCGTTCCCCGCGGGATCAGATAGAGCATGACGACCGGCTCGAAAATGTAGAGAACGATCCAGATGTGGGCGAGAGGCGTGTGGAACGGGTTCCAATGGAACTCCGGGGCATGCCAGTACGTGGCGAAGAGAAGGACCCCCGTGAAAACGAGGTTGCCCCACACGATCCAGCGGAGGCGCAGCCAGCTCCGTTCGAAGGCCGCGTTGAGGAAGAACGCGGTCCGGAAGACGTAGCCGGCGCCGATGAACACCTGGGCGAAGCGCGGCTCGATGTCCCACGCGAAATACGGCTTGATGAACTGGGGAAAGAAGAGGAACCAGATCGCGAACCACGCCGCCGCGGCGGCTCCGAGGAGGCCCCAGCCCAACCGCGATCGACGTGCCGTGTCCATCTCGACGCTCCCTCGCGAGGCCCGAACCGCGCGCTCGGCCACAGCCTACGCCTCGCCAATCGCCTGAGCGTCTCGGAACCCTGTCGCGGCGCCCGATCTACTCGGGATCGGGCTCGACCTCGCAGAGCTTCATGCGCAGGACGAGAGCCGGCTGAAGCACCCTCGCGGCCGGGACGACCTGCTGAAAACTAGGGCGCCCCGGATCCGGTGCGGATGTAGAGACCCAGACCGGCATCCACCGGAATGCCGTTCCACATGACGTAGCGGAGCGTGGGCGACGCCCAGACCACCGAAGGCGCGATCTTCATCGAACCCGCGCCATAGAGGTAGAACCCGATGACCTGCGAGGCCCAGGTGCCCCCTCCGTTCGTGGACTCAGCCCAGATCAGGTCGGCGATCCGGCTCGAGGTTGCGGGGCAGGTTGCCACGCATGCGGAGTACGCGACCGCGACGCCGGTTGACCCCTGGAGCGCGACGACCGGGAACCACGCCCGGCTGTAGTAGGACGGCGATCCAGGTGGCGTCGTCGGCTGATCAACACCCCAGACGGTGCCCGCCTGGATTCTCAGGTGAAGCGTCCGACCCGACGTCCACGCGACCGCCGATCGTGTGCCGCGGGCCGCGACGGACGCCAGGCCGGTCGATGACGTCGTCAAGGTTGACGTTGCCCCCCACGAGCTCCCGGCAGTCGTCGAGGTTCGCGCCTTGATGGCGCCGTTCGCGTCCGCCGTCCAGGCGACCGTGATGCGGTTGCCGTAAACGGCAACCGAGGGGTACCCGCCCCGCCCATCCGCCGACGAGCTGGCCGTCGTCCCGAGCGTGGTCGTGTGCCAGGTCGAGCCGTGATCGTGGCTGGCCGCGATCCGGATCGCGCCGGTCGAGGCATCGGTCCAGACAACATAGGCCGAAGCCCCCGACGCGGCGATGACAGGGAAGTCAATCCGACCCGTGAGCGAGGTGATTCGATGGATCGTTCCCCAGGCCGTGGCGGAGCCATGAGCACGGTTCACTCGAACGTAGAGCACGCGCGGCGTCGTCGGGCTGTAACGGACCACCCTCGTCAGGCGGACCCATCCGACGTAGAGGTAGGCCCCGCTCGCGGCAATCGTCGGCCGATCGCCATGTTGGGTCGTGGGGTTGACGCGGAAGCCTGCTCCCCACGTGGCGCCCCCGTTCGCACTCCGGCTGTACAGGATCGGTTCGTAGGGCCCGCTGTCGGTGACGACCTTCGAGCCGACGACGGCTGAGGCGGACACTGAGTGCAAGTACGCCGCAGTGGACGTCGTCGTCCGCGCGAGCGACGCGCCGTCGTTCCAGCGGTATCGCCCGACGCCTCGCGTTGAACCCCACGCGATCTTTGTCCCAGCACGTCCGATGCCAGTCAGGGTAGTGTGGAACCCGCCGACCTCGTTGGCTTGGAAGTTCAGGTAGCCGCTGTCAGCGCCCTTGTACTGCGCCAGATAGCGGACCGACACGGTGCAGCTCGCGCCCGCGGCGAGGGTGGTGCCGCATGTCGCCGACACAACCGAGAAGCTGAGATGCTGGCTCGCGATCGAGAAGCTGATGCCGGTCAGGGGATTTGGGCCGTTGTGGAGCGTGACCGGTCGGGTCCCGCCGGAGGTGTACAGGTCGACCGTGCCGAAGTCGATGCTCGTCGGATCGATCGCGCTGGCCAGGCCCGCTCCGGCGATGCCGAAGACATGACCGGACGGCAGGGCATCGTCGCCGATCGTGAGATCGCCGGCGCGCCCGCCGAGGGCGGACGGTGTGAAGGCGACGGAGATCGTGCACGACGTTCCAGCCGCGAGCGAGCCTGTGCAGTCCTGACTCGCCAGGCTGAAGTCCGTGCCGGTCACGTTCACGCTGGAGATCGTCAGCGGGTCTGTGCCGGTCGAGGTGAACGAAATGTTCCTGCTCACCGTGCCGCCGACGACCGTCGCGCCGATCGACAGCGGCGGTGGGTACGGAACCGGATTGATCGCGATCCCGCGATACCCATGGGATGACTGGAAGCGGATGCTGCCGAAGATCGCCGGCGCCTGCGACTCGCAATGGATCTCGAAGTCGACGGCCGCCGCGGTGACCGTGCCAGATCCGTCCTTCGTCAGCTCGAGGACCGTGAACGACCCGGTGAGGGTGCTGCAGCCGTAGTTGTTGAACGATATGTCGACGCCGTTCTGGCCGGCCGTCCGGAATGCCGCTCGAACCGCGTCTACGTACGAGCCAGTCGTCAATGTGGAGCCGGGCGCCGAGGCGAACTGGAACCCGAATGAATTGTTGGCTCCGCTGACATTCACATAGAGGACCGACGGATCGGCACCGACCGAAGCCGTCCAGGCGGCGCTTGCGCCGACGTTCACAGGAACGCCATCGGCCGGAATACCGGGGCCATCGAAGTAGAGACCGGTGATCGAGCCCGATCCGAGCACAGGCCGGGCCGCGAGACCCGTCAGGGACGCGGCCGCGGTCAAGATCAATGCGACTGACGCGGCCGCGATTCGCGACCGTACCGGGCGAGCCATCACCCACCTCCTGGACGGAGCACGACATCCGGGTGCTTCCACGTGGAGGACGCTCCTGACGATCGAGCGTTACGTGTGACCGAGCGGCGGCTGACCCGAGCGGCGGCCCGACCAGCCTTCGACCCAATCGCAAGCGGGTCCGGCGGACCGACGATACCGGGGAGCTGTCTCGACGCCGTTGCAATCTGGCGTCCGAAGGCGGGGCTGCATGGGAGTGGGCCCGGCCGCTCAGAATGAACAGTTCGTTCGCTCGCGTCTCCATACTCAGTGAAGGTCCGGAATGGACCGCGCTGGGACCGAGATGGACCGACAGCTGGTCGTCCAGGCAAGGGATGGCAACCGTAACGCGTTCGCATCCCTCGTGGCTGGTTCGATCGACCGTTGCTATGCCCTGGCCTATCGGATCCTCCGCGATCCCGAGCTCGCCCACGATGCCGTTCAGGTGGCGATGCTCGGGGCGTGGGAGGACCTGCCGGACCTCCGCGATCTCGATCGCTTCGATCCGTGGCTCAGCAGGCTCGTCGTCAATGCCTGCTACGGCGAGGCACGTCGCGAGCGGCGCTGGACGGCCAAGCTCCACATGATTTCTCCCGATCTTCCGACGCTCCCCGATTCGGCGATCGCATTCGCCGACCGAGACGAGCTCGAGCGGGCGTTCCGCCGATTGCCTCCGGAGCAGCGGGCGGTCGTCGTGCTCCACCACTACCGCGGGTTGCCGCTCACTGAGGTGGCGACGACCCTCGGCATCCCCGCCGGGACGGCGCGCTCCAGGCTCCACAACGCAACCCGTCAGCTGCGGGCTGCGATCGAGGCCGACGCACGAACCGCGTCGCGTACGAACGGACAGTCGGCATGACACGACCCTACGGATTCGACGAACTGCTCTCGGCCTGGCTCGACGAAGGTCCCGAGGTCGCGCCCCGGGATCTCTTCGAGGCGGTGCTCGTGGCCATCCCCGTCCGTCGTCGACGCCGGCCCCTGGGGGCGCTCGGCAAGAGACTCCGGGTTCTTCCGACACCGGTCCGGCTCGCGGCCGGAATCGCGGCGGCGATCGCCGTCGGCGTCGTCGCCTTCTCGATCGCCGGGTACCGCGGCACCTCATTGATCGGCGGAGCGAGCCCGACGCCCACTCCCACCCCGTCAGCGTCGCCCGTCGCTCCTTCATCCGCGCCGTCGGTGTCGCCGTCCCCGACCTCGCGGATCACGGGCACGGTCCAGATCGCCGACGGATCGGTCCTCAAGGCTGGCGCGAGATACACGCCCACCTCGTTCACGCCGGCGTTCACGTTCGTCGGCCAGGACGGCTGGACGCTGAAAGGCTCCGATTCGTCCTCCGCTGCGTTCTGGGTCGGCAGCGACATCAACCACGGGTTGTTCATGGTGGAACGCCCGGCGCAGGTCATCGAGGTCGGCGGTGCCGTGGCCCCCGTCCCGACGAATCTGGTCGCCTGGCTCCAGGCACGCTCCGATCTCGTCCTGTCGAAGCCGACCAAGGTCACCGTGGGCGGTTTCGCCGGCCAGCTTCTCGACGGCACCGTTCGGGCGGGGGCCCAGGTCAACGGTGGCAACGCCATCAACATCGCCTGCTTCGCCGGTCCCCCCTGTACCCCCGACAGCAGCTTCGGTCTCGGCTTCGCGGCAGATAACCACTTCCAGCTGGTCGTCGTGAGCGTTCGTGGCCAGACGCTCCTCGTCGACATGACCGCCAACGTGGCCGCCTGGGACGCGGTGCGACCGCATCTCGAGGCGTTTCTGACTGGGTTCGCGTTCCCGCTTCCAGCGGGAGGTTGACGAGCCCGACAACCGGTGAGCAACCGGACCGTCACTCCATGCGAAGAAGGAAGGCACCAAATGATGTTCGGCATGCGCGCTGTCCGTGGGCATTCATCGGCGAATGCCGGCCCGCCCCGACGAAGGGGGACCACGATGCGAGGCGTCGTCCTGACCGTCGTCACCATGGCCGCGCTGGCGACGGTCGCCATCGCCGTCACTCCGGTCTGGGCGAGCTCCGTCCCCGCCGGAGCCTCGAACGAGGTCGCTGTCTACATGGACGGCCAGACCTACCGGATGGTCGTCAACCATGTCAACCTCAATCCGAGCGACGGAGAGGTTGCCGCCGCCCGGCCGTTCTATGTCGCCGTCTTCCCGGTCAACCCGGACGGCCGGACCGACCTTGGGAGCCTGACGCTGCCATCCGGGTACCGGCCACAGTGCGACCCCTGCTTCCACCCGGGCCTCCCGTTCCAGCTCGTGTACCACGACCACGTCCTGAGCGGTGCGCCAGGTTTCGGGATCGACGGCACGGCCCAGGAGCAGCAGGGAATCCGGCATCCCATCGCGGTGATGTACGACCCTTCGTTCGTGCAGAGCCCGGGCTTCCGACCGTTGACGACGATTGACGCGGTGCGGGCGGCCGAGCATCTGGGCGAGCTTCTCCCGATCAACGCCGGCGCCGACAACCCATTCGAGCTGCCGCAGCCGGTCGTCGTGACCGTCCAGCTCGTTCCGCTGTCGCGCTAGCAGCTGAGTCGCCCGCGGGAGCGGCCGCAGCGGTCGCTCATTCCTCGGCAGCCCGGGCAACCTGGGCTGCCGAGTGTCTCTGCCTCGTTCGTAGCGTTTTCCGGACGCCGACGGCATTTACTGCCCCCCCAGCAGCCACCGTGAGACGAACTGCCGGAGGTCAACGAAGTGCTGCGCAATCGCGTCAGGGTTATCGTGACGGCCTGGTGATGAAACGAACCGGGCAGCGGATCGTGCTCGCCACGACCGCCACCGTGGCCGTGGTGACCGTTGCGGTGGTGATGGGCGCGGCTCTCTTCTCCCTCGACCAACTCCCCGTCGATCTTCCGCTCATCGCGCTTGCCGTCCTGGCGATGGCGTCCGTCGGTTTCCTGCTGTCCGTCCGGGTTCCCGCGAACGCGGTGGGATGGCTGCTTGCCGTGTCCGCGCTGGCTCTGGGCGTCGAGATCCTGGGCCTGGCCTATGCCCAGGGGAGTCAAGCCTTTGCCGGCGGATCGTGGCCTGGCACAGCTGTGGCTGGCTGGCTCTACAGCAACTTGCTGAGCGTTCCGGTCTTGATCATGACGATCGGGATTCCGTTGATCTTTCCGGACGGCCGACTGCTTTCGCCGCGCTGGCGCTGGCTCGTCGCGCTGGTCATCCTGTCGAGCATCCCCTCCCTTCTCAAGGCAGGATTCGGGTCGAGAGTGATCCCGGACACAACCATCGAGAACCCGTTCTACATCGATGGTCTCGGCCCGGCGCTCGCCGTGATCCAGTTGCCCGACATCACTGGGGTGGTCGTCTTCCTGGTCGCGATCGCATCCGTTGCCATCCGCTATCGGCGAGGCAACGTCGTCGAGCGTCAGCAGCTGAAATGGCTGATCGCCGCCACATCCTTCGCCGCGATTGCCTGGCAGATCGTGATCGTTGGCGAAATTGCCGGCTCGGACGCCGTGACCGCCGTGGGTTGGTACGGCGGTCTGCTCGCGTTCTCCGCTTTTCCGATCGCCATCGGGATCGCGGTTCTCCGGTATCGGTTGTACGAGATCGACCGGATCATCAGCCGCACCATCGCCTGGGCCGTGGTGACCGGCGTGCTCGTCGCAGTCTTTGTCGGGGGCGTCGTCGCGCTGCAAGCGGCGCTGACCACGTACACGCAAGGGGAGACGTTCGCCGTTGCCGTCTCCACGCTGGTCGTGGCCGCCCTGTTTCAGCCGCTGCGTCGGCAGGTTCAGAGCGCGGTCGACCGGCGCTTCGACCGGGCGACGTACGACGCCCAGCGGACGGTCGAGGCGTTCGCCGAACGGCTTCGCGACGAGGTCGCGCTTGACGCGGTCGTGGCCGACCTCCACCGGACGGTCGCGACGTCGATCAAGCCCACGTCGTTTGGCCTGTGGCTTCGACAGTCATGACCGACGGGGACCCGATCTTCCAACTCGAGCCGCGTCAGGTCGGACGCGGTCGCCGAGCGTGGCCCGGGGTGGTCGCCGTCCTCGTTGCCGGTCTGTCGGTCGTCGTTGCCGCCGTGCTGGCCGGCGGCCCGTCGGAGAGAACCACCGGCGGCGGCCCGACCAACGCGTCGCTCGCCTCCCGTCCGGCGTCGGGGATCGTGAGCGCGACCGACCGCGTCGATGCCGGCGAGCCGGGCGCCCAAGCGGGAGTGGCACGGCCGATGCCTGCGTTCATGTGCCATGGCATCGACCGCGCCGCCTGTCGACTCGCCGTGGCGACGGCACTCGGCACGCTCGAGGGCGGCGATGTGCCCGCAGTCCAGTCGGCCGACGTCTGGCCGGGGATCGTCTGCGGTGACACGCTCGACTGCCCGCCGACGCGGCTGGATGGGCGTGCCACACCACTGGCCGACGTCATCTTCCGACTCGTCGGCGGCGGGCCGGCGGCGTGGGTCAACGTCGTCTATCGGAGCCCCAGTCGGCCCCTCCAGCACGATCCGACCGTCGACGCCTGGATCGCCCGCTGGCAGGCGGCGCCGTAACCCCGGCGGCACCGAAGGTCACAGATCAGGCCGCGGAACGTCCTCTCCCCGCGCGGGCCGATTGCGCCCGGATCGAGGGGGAATGAGATGGTTCATCGTCACGTCGGGCTTGCGGTCGCGGCCACTTTGTTGATCGCCACAGCGTGCGGCGCGTCGAGCCCATCCGCCCCGCCATCGGCCACCGCGACGACGCCTCCATCCACCACGACGGTCTTGGCGGCGAGTCCGACCGCGACACCGCAGGCATTGGCCGGATTTCGCGTCGTAGGTCTGGACGTCACCGCCGATCCCGCGAGTCCAACCGCGGCCTGTCCGATCAAGATCGACTTCCACGGCCGGATCACCGTAGCCGGCAGTGGCGGCAGCGTGTCATTCAAGTGGGTGAGCAGCGACGGCGACGTGTCATCCGTGGAGACGCACACGTTCACCGGACCCGGCTCGTACGACAGTTCGTCCTGGTGGAAGGTGGACGAGGCGACCGTGCCGAGCCACGCCGGATGGTCCTCGATCGAGATCGTCGACCCGATCGGGCCCGGCAGCCTCACGGCCTCACCACATGGGTCGTTCACATTTACATGCGACGATTCCGGCTTCGAAACGCTGGGCTTCGGGATCGGCGGCTCCGACTCTGACTGCTCCATCGCCAAACTCGCCCGCACATTCGCCACGACCGACAACATCCGCATGGTCGCGACCTGGTCGCCGTCGCTCCGGGCCGGCACGGTGGTGACGTTCACGTTGTCTCGGGATGGCATCGTCGTCGACGGCTACCCGGCCCACGTCACGTATGAGGTGTCGACGAAGTGCGTCTACGGCAATGTGTCGCAGCGAGGGAAAACCGCGCTGGCCGGTCACTATCGCCTGGAGGTCAGCCCCGACACAGCCGACGCGGTGGGCGGCGAGTTCGACGTCAAGTAATCGCGAAGGTTCGGCCAATCGAGACCTGAATCGAACGACCGGCGCGATCCGCGCCGGTCGATGGCTGTCGAAGGGTTCGCGGCTGGCGCCGCGACGAGGGTCAGCGGGGCTTCGTCCGGAACGCGGCGAGATGGGCCGTCCACTCGGAGGTCCGGCCGTCGGGCGACGAGCTCCTGCCGTGCCAGCCGCACACGCACGTGATCGTCTGCGCCTGGTGCTTGTACTCGGCGATCACGTGCTTCAGCGGCTCGTTGACCGGCTGGGCCGTGGGACGCGGGGGACGCATGGTTCCGTTGGACACGTAGGTGTGACCTCCCAGGGGCTGGCGATCGGGCGACGCAAGGTCGGTCCGAGAGGGCCGTCGACCTGGCGAGGACGCGACGCAAGGCTTGCGCGAACAGGCATTCTACTCCGAAGCCCGGTTCCGCGCGGCGACAGACGGTCATTGGAGGGCATCTGCGCAGGCTCAACCTGCGAGATGGGCAGCCGAGTTCCACACCTCGATGACGCGTCGATCCGTCTCCCAGCCCAGCTCTGACACGGTCCCAGTCCATAGCTCGAGGCGGCTTGCGGTCACGGGCGGCGCCTCGATCCAGCGCGCGGCGAGGACCCGCAGGAAGTGGCCGTGGGAGAAGATGAGGACGTCGCCGCCGATCGGGAGCAGGCGGACGATCACCCGGTCGGCGCGCTCGCCGAGCTCGACGAGACTCTCGCCGCCCGGGATCGGCCGGCTCCAGACCGTCCAGCCCGGGTCGTCGCGGGCGATGTCCACTCGACGGCGACCCTCGTAGCTGCCGTAGTCCCATTCGCGGAGGTCGGGATCGATCTCGAGCCCCGTTCCGAAACCGGCGAGACGGGCCGTGTCGGTCGCGCGCGAGAGGGGACTCGAGAAGGTCCGACTGAACGATCGGCCGGCGAGGACGGCGCCGAGCTGGCGGGCCTGGGCGCGCCCGAGTTCGGTCAGCGGAATGTCGGTGCGACCGGTGTGCTGGCCCGACTTCGACCACGCCGTCTCGCCGTGCCTGGCGAGGACGAGACGAGTCTGCGGCGGCTCGGCCTCGGGCAGGTCCGCCTCGTGCGGCTCTGCGCCGGTCCGCACGGGCGACCCCGGTTCCGCGGGCGGCTCGGCGCCCACCGGACCCGTCACGGCCTCGGCTCCACCTCGTCCGTCAGTGAGCGAGGCGGCCGGTCTGCCGCCGGGTCCGCATCGAAGAAGTCCCTCGGCGTCCAACCGAACAGGCTCGCGAGCATGACCCCCGGCAGCTGGGCGATCCGGGTGTTGTAGCGATAGACCTGGTCGTTGTAGAGCTCGCGCCGGTCGGCGATCATCGACTCGAGCCGTTCGATCTCGTTCTGCAGGGCGAGGACGTTGCCCGCCGACTTCACCTCCGGATACCGCTCGACGGTCGCGAACAGGGACCGGACCGCGCGGCTCGTTGCGGCCGATGTCGCTGCCTGATCGGGGATCGGGGCCGACGGCGAGTACGCCGCCCGGGCCGCGGTGACCTCGACCAAGACGTCGCGCTCGAACGTCATGAGGCCGCGGACCGCGTCCACGAGCGCCGGCAGCTGGTCGAACCGCTGCTGGAGGGCGACCTCGATGTTCGCCCAGGCCTTCTCGATCCGGCGTTGCAGGGCAACGACGTCGTTGTAGGTCGCCGCGACGACGAACAGGCCAATCGCGATGACGATCCCGACGGCGAATGCGGCGGCCAGCCCGGGCAGGTTCATCCGAGCCCGACCGCCTGGGCGCTCAACGCGGCCCGCCCTGGAGGACGACAGCCATCGCCATCGCCGAGCCGATCGCCAGCGCGGCTCCGACGAGGCCAAGCACGAACTGCCACTCGCCGCGAGCCGCGACCTGGGTCGGCGCGCCGAGCGAGATCAGCATCGGGACCTCGTTCGACGTGGCGAGGATCAGCGCATCAGGCGCGATCTCGAACGCCGCCGCGGCACGGGCGGCCAGGGCCGGATCGGGCGGCGGCGGCGGGTTCGCGGCTGGATCCAGCTCCGGTGCCCGGACCGGACGCCCGATTCCGAACCCTTCGATTGCCGCGTTTCCCCAGGCCTCCGCGGGAGAGGCCGCGAGAATGCCCGCTTCGCGCGCCTCGGCGACGTCCGCGGCGATCTCCGGGTCCGCTGCGTCGAGGCCGGTCCCGTCGACGATGTACGCCGCCGCCGGATCGTCGAGATCGGCGAACGGCAGCACCCGCCCGACGACGGTCACCGTCTCGCCGGGCTCGATCCGTGCCTCTCGATAGTGATTGCGGCCGCTCGACATGTTGAGCGGGAGGCCGCTCGGGTCGAGGAGCGAGACGCGGCCTCGGTCGTGGACGGTCAGCAGGTCCGCGATCTGCGCCTCCCGACTCTCGGGACCCGGTGCGAACACCGATCCGGTGCGAGGCTCGAAGCCGATCACGCCGCCGCCCCAGACGCCGGGAGCCTCGTCGAAGCGATTCGGAACGTCGAAGCGGGCACCACCCGGGAAGACGCGCACGGCGCCGCTCGCGTCCCGCACCCGGAAGCCGACCGCGCGTTCCTCGCGGAACAGGTCCCGACCGTCACCGTCGCTCGATTCCGTGATCCGCGATCGGTAGTAGACGCACGGAACGCTCTGCAGCGGCGAGACGAGGGTCAGCTCGATCGGCTCGGCGACACCGCTCACGAGCACCTCGCCGACCGCCAGGCTGGCGATCCGCGACACCGACGTTCCCGTGATTCGGCCGGCGGATCGGTAGCCGACGAACCCGCGGACCAGGAGCGCCAGGCCGGCGACGATCCCCACCCCGGCGATTCCGGCAAACACCATCGCGGGCGGCAACGCCACGTGGATCACCGGTCAGGCCGCGCACTGGCGAGCCGGATTGAGCGCCACGCTGCCGGCGTTGACCTCGGCCCGGATGTCGATCCGTGACGACGCCGACGCGTAGCCAGGCGTCTCCCAGGTTCCATTCGTCTGGACCATCCCGTGACCCCCGAAGTCGTTCGACGCCGCGGCACTGTCGAGCTTGACCCGGAGGCCCATCCCGGATGGCAGGCAGATCGCGGCCGACCCGGCGTTGACCGCCATGGTCGCCGCCATCGTCCGGTTCGGCAGGCGCAGGGTGGCGGAGCCGAAGTTGACGTCGATCGTCGTGTTGCCGATGGCTTCGACCTCGCTCAGGTCGAGATCGATGGATCCCGCGTTGGCATCGATCTCCAGGCCGGCCAGGGTCGCGCCGGCGAGGGTGATCCGGCTCTGCCCGCCGTTGACCTTCACGGCGAGGTCGATCTCCGGATGGCGCGGCAGGACGACCGCCCAGGCGCCGGTCCTGTCGAAGTCGAACGGCCCGTCGCCGGGTGCGCTGACCCGAAGCGTGTCCGCACCGCGATCGACCCGTGGCTGACGGCCGTCCCTCGACTCACCCGACAGGCTCCAGGTCGAGCCATCGACGGTGCCGATCGTCAGGTCGCCGCAATCCTGGGAGATCGTGACCCGGGCGCTGGCTCCGAGATCCCCGCCGGTCGCCGGAAAGGTGTCGGCCTGTCCGCGACCGGTGCTGCAGAACCCCACGCCGGGGAACTCGCCGGTTGCCGCGACCGCGCCGAGGATCGCCCCGAACGTCAGGGCCACGATCAGCCCGCCGATCGCGGCGCCGGGCCGGCCGGCGAGCACGATCGACAGGCCGGTCCCGACGAGCACGAGCGGCCACAGGGTCCACGCCTTCCGGGCGTCGGCGTCGCTGATCAGGCCCTGGCGGACGGCGACCATCACCCCGCCGATCGTGATCAGGAACAGGCCCAATCCGACCAGCCGCCGATCGATGTGCATCCGGTCCAACCCTCCAGCCGGTTCGCGTCGGCAACGGTACAGGACTGTGCTAGCCTCGGCCGACCGGCGCCCGCCACGATCGTGGAGCACGGGCGCATCGCGGGTGGCGGCCGACCGGAGGTGGAGATGAGGCTCAGCGAGTGGCGGGCCTCGGCGCCGGCCCGGGAGGCCGCCGCGGCCAAGGTCGCGGCCGTCGTCGACCCGGTCCTGACGTCGCTCGGTGCGGACTCGGACCCCCACTGCTGGATCGCGTGGGGCGAGGAGCCCGCAGGCCGGTTCACGATCTTCGTCCCCACCGATCCGGGTCTCATCGCCTGTTTCGTCCGTGTCAACGTCTCGGGCGAGGGGCCGCGCGCGACCACAAAGCTCGTCCGGTGGAGCCGGGTCTCGATCGGTGAGCTCAGCGTCGAGACCCAGGCCGGGCACCGGATGATCAGCTTCCAGCTCGAGTCGCAGGTCCTTCGTGGCGTCGACGCCGAGGCCGACCGCGCGGCCGCCTTTGCCCTCCGCGTGATCGCGGCCATCGACGGGCGGCCGCTGCCGGCGATCGAGGAGCGTTCAACGGCGCGGAAGCCGGCCGCCGGGGCCGGTCGTGTCCGCGGGGCCACGGGCGGCGCGGGGCGCCCAGCGAAGGCTGCGGCCTCGTCGCGAGTGTCGAGAACCACGAGCCCCGCGGCACTGACGGACGGCCGCGCGGCGAGCATCGTGAGTTCGTCGGCGGCCACGGTCGAATCGGCTGCTCGTTCCAAGGCGCGGTCCAACGCCTCGCGCTGACCCGCCGCCTGACCCGGATTCGTCGATCCAGGCGGTCATCTTCGATCTCGACGGCGTCGTCGTGGACTCGGAGATCTGGTGGGACGAGGTCAGGAGCGAATTTGCCCGTGCGCACGGACGGGCCTGGACCTTGGACGATCGAGCCGCGGTCATGGGCGCGAACTCGCGGCAGTGGTCCGAGATCATGCGGGAGCGGCTGGGTCTGGATCTGGACGCCGCATCGATCGAGCAGGCGATCGTCGACGGGATGGTCGAGCGCTACGCGCGCGAGGGTGCTCCGGCGATCGCCGGTGCGGTCGATGCCGTCCGGCGGATCGCCGAGCGCTGGCCGACCGGTCTGGCGTCCTCGTCGCATCGGCGCGCGATCGCCGCCGCTCTCGAGGCCACGGGCCTGGCTGACGCGTTCCGGGTGGTCGTCTCGTCCGATGAGGTTGCCCACGGCAAGCCCGCCCCGGACGTCTTCCTCGAGGCCGCCCGGCGGCTGGATGCCGATCCGGCATCGACCCTGGTGGTCGAGGATTCACTCAATGGCCTGCGCGCCGGCCGCGGGGCCGGCATGACGACGGTCCTCGTCCCGAACCAGTCGATCCCGCCCGCCGACGGCGCCGAATCGTTTGCGGATGTCATCGTCACGAGCCTCCGCGACCTCGACCCCGGATCCGTCGGTCGCACGTCCGCATCCGCGGGCGCTGAGCCGGACGTCGTGCGGGACAACGCGCCGGTCGCCGCGCCCCTCGCCGTGCCGGACGCCGTTCCTCGCCTGGACACCGTCCCCGCGCCGCCGAGGGCGGTGGCGCCGCGGCCGGCGATCGCCGGGCGACCGTTCGGGCCGCACGGCACGGACGGCCTCCATCCGTTCCGCCGAACGCTGCGGACGTGGATCTCGCGGCTCGCCTCGTGGCTCGTCGTCCGGGCATACCTCCGCCTCCAGCTCGACGGCCGCCCGCGGCTCCCGCGGACGCCGGCGATCTACTGCTTCAACCATCTCAACTGGGCCGACCCCTTCGTCCTGATGGCGGTCCTGCCGATGCGCCCGCGACTGACCTTCTTCGGACCGAAGGAGGAGGACATGTCGGTCGGTGGCCGGAACCGGCTGATGACCTGGACCGGAGCGACGATCCCGTACCGGCCCGGCAAGAACGACCTGATTCTCGCCGCCCGCCGCGTCCATGCGGTCATCGCGGCGGGCGGCGTGGTGGCCATCTCGGGGGAGGGGAGGATCCAGCCGTTCGAATCCCGTCTCGGACCGCTCAACGAGGGAGCGGCCTACTTTGCCCTGCGCGAGCAGGTGCCGGTGGTGCCCATCGCGATCCACGGCACGTCCTGGCTCGGGTTCGGGCGACGAATCCGCGTCGTGATCGGCGAGCCCCTGGCCGCGGCCGGCAGGCCCACTCGCGAGAACGTCGATGCCCTGACGGCCCGGTGCTGGGCATCGACGTTCTCGCGAGTCCAGGACGAGCCTGAGCGGGCCCGTCCCGGCCCGATCGGCCGCTGGATGACCGAGCAGTTCAACGACTGGCCCGAAGGCGACCGCGCCGCGGCCGAGACCGCCTCCCGTGTGGCGGTCGCCGAGCCGACGGAGGTCGCCGAGCCGACGGTGGTCGCCGAGCCGACGGTGGTCGCCGAGCCGGCGCCGGCCAACCTCGAAGGGTTCTGACCGCCGGCGACTCTGGCATACTGCGGCCGATCCCCAACCAGGAGACGACGTGGCGACGACCGGGCTCTCGGCCGACCCCAAGGTGTATCGCGAGCGGCTTGCCGACCAGACCGACGAACAGATCGACGCCTGGGCATCGGAGCTCATGCGCGATGTCGCCATCCGCCGCGGCGTCGTCAAGGTCGTCGCCGACTTCCGGCGAGCGGCCCGGCTGGATGAGAGCAGTTTCGAACGGGTGTTCGCTTCAGGTGGCGGGCCGCCCGCCGTCATCGGGCGCGACGGGCAGGGACGACTGATCGTGCCCGCGATCACGCTCTTCGCGCTTGTACCGGGGATCCGCTCGCAGGTCGCCGACGGCCGGGATCGTCTCGTCGAGTACCTCGTCGCGAACTTCGGCGAGCTCGTCTACGTCTGAGCCCGCTCCTGCGGATGGCGCCCGCTGGCTGGGCTGGATCAGGCTGACCCACCCATTTCCGTCGGTCCTCGACGGCCTCGTCAGCGGCGGTGTCGCCATCCTTGCCGGTGGGCCACCCGGTGTCGCGATCCGAATCGGCCTGGCGATGACGCTGCTCCAGCTCGGCATCGGCACCGTCAACGACATCGTCGACGCGCCGCGCGACGCCGGCCGGAAGGCGGGCAAGCCGATCCCGGCCGGGCTGATCTCGCCGCCCGCCGCGCGGGTGCTCGCGGTCGGATGTTTCGCGATGGGCGCGATCCTGGCGACGACGGTCTCGATCCTGACCGGCCTCCTCGCCGTGGTCGTGATCGCGATCGGTCTTGGCTACGACCTCCGCCTGAAGGGGACCGCATGGTCCTGGCTGCCGTTTGCCATCGGGATCCCGATCCTGCCGGTCTTCGGTTGGATCGGCGCCACCGGGACGCTCCCGACGGCGTTTCTCGTCCTCGTTCCGGCGGCCGTCGCGGCCGGCGCCGCCCTGGCGATCGGCAACGCCCTCGTGGATGTCGAGCGCGACCAAGCTGCCGCGATGTCGTCGATCGCGATCGCCCTCGGCCCGGCCCGTGCCTGGCGGGTCGCTGCCGCGCTCCTGGCATCGATCCTGGCCGCTGCGGTCGGTTCGGCGGCCCTGGCCGGCGGCGGTCGGATCGCCATCGCCGCGATCGCGGCCACCGGGTCGATCCCCGTCATCGCGGCCGTCGGCACGCGCTCGGCGTCGAGCGCTGCGCGAGAGCGCGCCTGGCAGGCGGAGACGATCGGGTTGGCCCTGCTCGCGGCTGCCTGGCTGGCGACGGCCGTGACGACGACTGGGCCACCGCCGGGCTGAGTCGTCCGACCCGGCGCGTCCCGGGGCGGGCATGAACGAAGGTACCCCTCAACGAATGTTCGGCTTCATCGTTATCCTTGGCGAGTCACCGTTTCCAGGAGGTCCGATCATCGTGAATCTCGTTACCCGCCGGCTCCGCAGTCTGCTGATTGCCCTCGCTGTCCTTGCCCTGTCCGCGACCGCCGCCCTCGCCGGGCGCTCGGCCTTCTCCAATACGAACAGTCAGGTCGCCGCCCAGAATGAGCAGGGTGACGAGCAGGCCGAGGCGAGCGAGGCCCCGGACACCGAGGCTCCCGACGCCTCCGAGGCCCCAGAGACGGAGCCGGCCGATTCCCCGGACGCGACCGACACGACGGACGCGGCGAACGGCGTGCATCCCGACAACCACGGTTTGCTGGTCAGCCAGGCCGCCCAGAGCGCGACGCCCACCGGTTTCGACAACCATGGCGCGTACGTTCGGACGATCGCCGAGGCGAATCACGGCCAGGCGAACGCGGCGAAGCACAAGAAGCACTGACCGGGCGCGGGCCGAACCGTCCGGCCCGCCGTCCACTCCCGAAAAGCCGAAGCCGGCGCCGCGAGGCGCCGGCTTCCCGCTGTCAAGTCGACCGGAAGGGGACGAGTCAGCCGGTGTCGCCGGTGCGCACGAGAGCGATCGCATTCTCCAGCTTCAGCTTGGCGATCGTCAGGTACTTGGCGATGTTGGCCCGATCGACCTCGGGCATCGTCCGCATGACGTCCGGCGCGCGCAGGACGGCGACGAGCTCCTCGACGGCATCAGACAGCTGATGGCGAGCATTGACAAGCGAATCGTCGCCCATCGGCACGGGCACCCGCGCCGTCGGGTTCCAACCGTCGGCCTCGTCCTGGCTCTCCTCCGCCGGCGGACCGGCCTCGAGAGCACTGTCGCCGAGGCCGTCGTCGTCGCGGATTCTCGAGCGACGGCCCTCGATCTTCTCGCGTAGCTTGACCAGCGATAGCTCGCCGGATGCGACCTGGGCCGCGAGCCGCTTCCGCTTCTTCGGGTCCTGGACCTTGAGCAGCTCGTAAGCGTGCGAAACGGTGTCTTTGCGCAAGGACACCAGCTGCCGGATCTCCTCGGGGGCGTCGGCAAGGCGAAGGCGATTCTCGAGGTAGCCCTTGTCCTTGCCCAGCTTGTCGGCCAGCTTGCGGATGCTGTAACCATGCTCGCGGACCATGCGGTCGAACATCGTCGCTTCCTCGAGCGGCGACAGGTCCTCGCGCTGGAGATTCTCGATGATCGAGATCTCGAGAGCGGTGTCGTCGTCGATTTCCTCGACGAGGGCGGGGATCGTCGAGATCCCTGCCTCGCGTGTCGCCCGCCAGCGGCGTTCGCCGGCGATCAGCTGGTAGCGGTTCTCGCCGAGCGGCCGGACGAGGATCGGCTGGAGGACGCCGTGCTCCTTGATCGATGCGGAGAGCTCCCGGAGCGCGTCCTCCTCGAAGACCATCCGCGGCTGGCCCGGGTTCGACTCGATCCGGTCGATCGACAGGATCTTGACGCCGGTGCTTCGTCCGGCATTGGCGGACGAGAGGAGGCTGACGATCGATGGCGAGAGCTCGCGGTCCTCCGACAGGCGACGAGCGGCGACGGCGCGGAAGTCAGGCCTGGCCAAGGTCGATCACCTCCCGGGCAAGCTCGCGATACGTGCGGGCAGCTTCCGATGCTCCCGCGTAGGACGTGATCGGGCGACCGGCAAGTGGCGCCTCGCCGAGCTTCACGGTGTTCCGGACGATGCTGCTGAAGACGTGCTGGTCGCCGATGATGCGCAGCTCGTCGAGCATGTCTCGGGCGAGGTTCGTCCGGCTGTCGTAGAACGTCGGAAGAAGGCCCAGGATCCGCAGGTCACGGTTCAACTTCATCCGGATCATGTTGATGACCTTGACGAGGTTGTTCAGTCCCTTCATCGCGTAGTACTGGGTCTGGACCGGGATGATCACGCTGTTCGCGGCGACGAGACCGTTCACCGTCAGGAGCCCGAGGTTCGGCGGGCAATCGATCAGGATGTAGTCGTAGATCGCGATCTGGCCGTCCAGCGCGTCCTTCAGGACCTGCTCTCGCCCGAGCGCTGTGAAGAGCTCTCCCTCGGTCGACGCGAGATCGATGTTCGCCGGCGCCACGTCGATCCCGGCGCTCTCGGTCGGGCGGATGACGTCCGCGAGGGTCGACCGCCCGTCGGCAAGGACGTCGGCCATCGACTTCTCGACGGTGTTGAGATTGATTCCAAGACCGGCCGTCAGGTTGGCCTGAGGATCCATGTCGATACAGAGGATGCGGTAGCCCTCCTCCTCCAGGGCTCCGGCAAGATTGATCGCCGTGGTCGTCTTGCCGACGCCGCCCTTCTGATTCGCGATCGCGATCACCTGCGTCACCGGGGCATCACCTCAATCATGTCAGCGTCGCGACGGGGATTCGACGCAAGGGGCCGGGGAATGAACGCCATGCTACCCCAGCCATCCGGTGGGCGACCGTCGAGGTTATCCACAGCATCGGGGAGTTGTTCACCGATTCTGTGGATATGTGAACGTGGGTGGGCGGAGGCCCAGATTCTGCGGAAACGCCACATCGTCTTCCGCCGCGTCCGCTGGGCGGCCCGTGGAATCGACTCCGCGCCGCCCCTATGATGGATCCGGTGCCGGTCCGGCACTGTCCTTGCGCAAAGACACGACGGGAGTGCTTGTGCCGACGAACGAGGAACGGACCGCGCGGCTCGAGGCCATGCGGGAGCGGGCCAGGCTCGGGGGCGGCCAGGTCCGAATCGATCAGCAACACGCGCGCGGCAAGCTGACGGCGCGCGAACGACTCGAGCTGCTGCTCGATGCCGAGTCGTTTGTGGAAATGGACGCGTTCGTGACGGCGCGCGGGACCGACGGTGATGAGGACGCGATTCTCGGCGACGGCGTCGTGACCGGATACGGAACGATCGACGGCCGCAACGTCTTCGTCTTCAGCCAGGACTTCACGGTCTTCGGTGGCTCCCTGTCCGAGGCGTATGCCGCGAAGATCTGCAAGGTCATGGATCTGGCGATGAAGGTCGGGACGCCGATCATCGGGCTCAACGATTCGGGCGGAGCGCGAATCCAGGAAGGCGTCGTGTCGTTAGGCGGATACGCCGACATCTTCCTGCGCAACACGCTCGCGTCGGGCGTGGTGCCGCAGCTGTCCGTCGTCATGGGACCGTGTGCGGGGGGTGCGGTCTACTCGCCGGCGATCACGGACTTCACCGTGATGGTGGAGGGAACGAGCTACATGTTCGTGACCGGTCCTGGCGTCGTGAAGGCCGTCACCCACGAAGATGTCGATTCGGAGCGCCTCGGCGGAGCCCTGACCCACACGACGCGGAGTGGTGTCGCGCACATCGCCGCAGCGGACGAGGCGACCGCGCTCGAGACGACCCGCCGGATCCTGTCCTTCCTGCCCCAGAACAACCTCGCCGACCCGCCTCGCCGCCCGACGACCGATTCGACGGCGCGCCGCGACGGGGCTCTCGACCGGGTCATCCCCGACGACCCCGCGCAGCCGTACGACATGCACGATGTCATCGGCCCGATCGTCGATGACGCCGACTTCCTCGAGATCCAGCCGGGCTGGGCCCAGAACGTGATCGTCGGCTTTGCCCGTCTCGCCGGCCGGAGCGTCGGCATCGTGGCCCAGCAGCCGTCGGTCCTGGCCGGCGCTCTCGACATCAACGCGTCGACCAAGGCCGCCCGATTCGTCCGAACCTGCGACTGCTTCAACATCCCGCTCGTCAGCTTCGTCGACGTCCCGGGCTTCCTGCCCGGTGTCGACCAGGAGGATGGCGGGATCATCCGCCACGGGGCCAAGCTCCTGTTTGCCTACTGCGAGGCGACGGTCCCGAAGCTCACGGTCATCACCCGCAAGGCTTACGGCGGGGCGTACGACGTCATGAGCAGCAAGCACATCCGTGGCGACATGAACTTCGCGTGGCCGACGGCCGAGATCGCCGTCATGGGTCCGGCCGGTGCGGTGAACGTGCTCCATCGCGACGCGATCGAGGCGGCCGAGGATACGGACGCTGAGCGATCCCGACTCGTGGACGAATACACGGTCCGGTTCGCCAACCCGTACATCGCCGCATCGCGCGGCTTCGTCGACGACGTCATCCTGCCGTCCGAGACCCGGCCGCGGCTCATTGGTGCCTTGGAGTTACTGGCCGACAAGCGCGACAGCAATCCGCCCAAGAAGCACGGAAACATTCCCCTGTGACGTGGGTCGTCCCGGCGTCTTTGCGCAAAGACAGGGGAGGGGCGCGACCGTTCGCGCGGGTCCTCGTCGCCAACCGGGGCGAGATCGCCGTCCGGATCTTGCGGGCCTGCCGGGAGCTCGCCATCGAGACAGTCGCCGTCTATAGCGATGCCGATGCCGACGCGGCCCATGTCCAGATGGCCGATCGTGCGGTCCGGTTGGGTCCGGCACCCGCCACCGAGTCGTACCTGCGGGCCGACGCCATCGTTGCCGCCGCGCTGCAGACCGGCGCCCAGGCCATCCATCCCGGCTACGGGTTCCTGGCCGAACGCGCCTCCTTCGCCCGTGCCACCGAGGACGCCGGGCTCGTCTTCATCGGTCCATCGAGCGCGACGATCGCGACGCTCGGCGACAAGGTCGCCGCCCGGCGTTCGGCGGCCGGCGCTGGCGTTCCGATCCTGCCCGGGACCCTCGAGCCGTTCGACGTCGACGCCCCGGCCGCGGTCGAGGCGATCCGGGTGGCCGCCGAGCAGATCGGGTATCCGCTGCTCGTGAAGGCCGCGGCCGGCGGCGGCGGTCGAGGGATGCGGCGCGTCGAGCAGCCGAAGGAGCTGGCGGCCGCGCTGGCGGCGGGCGCCGCGGAGGCCCGCGCGGCGTTCGGCGACGGCGCGGTCTACATCGAGCGCGAGATCCATCCTGCGCGGCACATCGAGGTCCAGCTCCTCGGTGACGGCGCGGGAACCATCGTCGCGCTCGGCGAGCGCGACTGCTCCCTGCAGCGCCGCCACCAGAAGCTCGTCGAGGAGGCACCGGCACCGCTCCTCGGTGAGGAGCAGCGGCTAGGGCTCCACGAGATGGCCGTCCGAGCGGCGCGGGCGGTCGGCCTCGTGAACGCCGCGACGGCCGAGTTCCTCTTCGACCGAGACCGGCGATTCTGGTTCCTCGAGATCAACACTCGCCTTCAAGTCGAGCACGGCGTCACGGAGCTCGTCGCCGGCGTCGACATCGTCCGTGAGCAGCTGTGGCTCGCCGCGGGGTATCCACTTGCGGATCGGGTCATCGCGGCCGCCGAGCGCGCGTCCCGCCCGACCCGTCACGCGATCGAGGTCCGCCTGTCGGCCGAGGACCCCGCGCGCGAGTTCGCTCCGACGCCGGGGACCATCGACCGCTGGGAGCTCCCGTCGGGCCCGGGGATCCGGGTGGATACCGCGGCCGGACCGGGCACCACGGTCGTCGCCGACTACGACCCGCTGATCGCCAAGCTGATGGTCGTCGACGAGACCCGCGACGCGGCGATCGACCGCTTGTCGCGGGCGCTCGACGAAACGACGATCACCGGAATCCAGACGACGCTGCCGTTCCATCGCTTCATTGCGACCGACGCGCGCTTCCGGGCGGCCGACCTGTCGATCGACTGGGTCGACGGGACCTGGGCGGCCATCGGCCACGAGCGACGCCGCGCTGCCCTGGTCGTGGCGGGAGAGGTCGCGGCCGCCGTGGTCGGGCGCGACCTCGCCCTGGATCCGCCGCGGGCCACGAGTGCGCAATCAGCCCGACCGTCCGCCCGTCCGGAGGCGACCGGCGAGGGGGTGCCGGCGCGGCGACCCCGAGGATCGGCGATCGAGCCCGGCCCATCCGCGTGGTCGCGGGTGGGTCGCACAGCGGCCGTCGATCGGTGGCCCCGATGACCAGCCGCCTGCTCGTCGCGCCAACCCCGTCGAGTGTCCTGCCAGGCGACGCTGCCGTGGAGTTCGACCTCGACGGGCCGGCCCGCGCGGAGATCGAGCCGGCGGGGCCCGGCACGGTCATCGTTCGAGCCCGACCAACCGACGACCCGGCGGCCAACCCGCTCGGCGCGGCGCCTATCCGCGGCGTGTTCGCCCCGCCGCGTCGTTCGGCCGGGCGAGTGGTGACGGTCGAGGTCGTCGTGGACGGGTGGCGGTTCGAGCTCGTCGTCGAGGACGCCGCCCGGGCCCGGCTTCGGCGACGCGCCACCCGCGTGCCGGATGCGACCGGAGCAAGCGGACCGACCGAGATCCGGGCGATCATTCCGGGGCGGGTCGCGGCGATCCACGTGGTCGCCGGCGACGTCGTCGAGGCCGGCCAGAGCCTCCTCGTGGTGGAGGCGATGAAGATGCAGAACGAGCTCCGGACCTCCCACCCGGGCACGGTCGAGCGGGTGGTGGTCGGCGAGGGCGAGACGATCGACAACGGCGACCTCCTCGTGGTCCTTCGATGACGGCCGATCGACCCTCGGACGGACCCCTCGATCGATGGCGGGCGACGACGCGCGCCGGGGCCCTCCGATCGGCGCCCGAGCGGCGCGACCGCTTCGCGACAAGCTCCGACCTCGAGATCGCCGATCTGTACACCGCCGCCGATCTCGAGGCCCTCGGCTTCGACCCCGAGCGCGACCTCGGGATGCCCGGCGAGCCGCCATTCACCCGCGGCGTCCAGGCGACGATGTACCGGAGCCGCCTCTGGACGATGCGCCAGTACGCCGGCTTCGCGACCGCCGAGGAAACCAACGCGCGGTTCCGCTATCTCCTCGAGCACGGCCAGACCGGCCTGTCGGTCGCGTTCGACCTGCCGACCCAGATGGGCTACGACTCGGACGCGCCGGAGGCCGAGGGCGAGGTCGGCCGGGTGGGCGTCCCGATCTCGAGCCTGGCGGACATGGAGATCCTCCTCCGGGACCTGCCCCTCGGCGACGTCAGCACGTCGATGACGATCAACTCGACGGCCCCGATCCTGCTCGCGCTGTACGTCGCCGCGGCCGAGAAGCAGGGGGTCGGGCGGGACCGGATTGCGGGCACGACGCAGAACGACATCCTCAAGGAGTACATCGCGCGCGGGACGTGGATCTACCCGCCGTCGGCCTCGATGCGGCTCGTGACGGACATCTTCGAGTTCTGCGCCGGGCAGCTCCCGCGCTGGAACACGGTCTCGATCTCGGGCTACCACATGCGGGAGGCCGGAGCCACCGCGGCCCAGGAGCTCGCCTTCACCCTCGCCGACGCGATCGCCTATTGCGAGGCGGCGGTCGCCCGCGGGCTCGCGATCGACGACTTCGCGCCCCGCCTCAGCTTCTTCTTTGCCGCCTGGTCGGAGCTGTTCGAGGAGGTCGCGAAGTTCCGCGCGGCGCGGCGGATGTGGGCCCGGATCGTGCGTGATCGGTTCGGCTCATCGAACGCCCGTTCGATGGCGTGCCGGTTCCACGTCCAGACGGCGGGCTCGTCGCTGACCGCCCAGTCGATCGACAACAACGTCGTGAGGACCACCGTCCAGGCCCTCGCCGCGGTGCTCGGCGGCGCCCAGAGCCTCCACACGAACGCCAAGGACGAGGCGCTCGCCCTGCCGACCGAGGCGTCGGCGCGGCTGGCCCTCCGGACCCAACAGATCCTCGCCCATGAGAGCGGCGTGACCGAGACGCCGGACCCCCTCGCGGGCTCGTATTTCGTCGAGAGTCTGACGACCCAGCTCGAGCAGGCCGCCCAGGCCTACCTCGACGAGATCGACGCGATGGGCGGCACGCTGGCCGCGATCGAGGGCGGCTTCCAGCAGCGCCAGATCCAGGAGTCGGCCTACGGGGTCCAGCAGCAGATCGAGCGGGGCGACCTCGTCGTCGTCGGCGTCAATCGCTTCCGTGACGATGGGGCCGGGGAGGTCCGGGCGGCCCTTCAGCGGATCGACCCGGAGGGCGAGCGGCGCCAGATCGAGCGCGTTCGCCGGGTTCGGGCCGACCGCGACGGGGCAGAATGGGCGGCCGCGCTCGGCCGGCTGGAGGGCGCCGCCCGGGGCACGGACAACCTGTTGCCGCCGATCATCGAGGCAGTCAACGCCTACGCGACGGTCGGCGAGATCAGCGATCGGCTGCGGACCGCCTTCGGGGTCCACCGCGAGCTGATCACGATCTGAGGGAGCCGCCGATGACGCCGCCGGTCGATCGCGTTCCGCCCGCCATCCGTGGCCTCGGCAAGATCCATCACGTTGCTCTGATCGTCGCCTCGATCGAGGACGCCCTCGGGCTCTGGCGCGACCTCCTCGGACTGGAGCTCGAGACGATCATGGACATTGCCCCCGACAAGGTCCGGATCGCCTTTCTCGGAGTCGGTGAGTCGAAGATCGAGCTCGTCCAGCCGACCGACGAGTCGACCGGGGTCGCGCGCTTCCTCGCGAGCAAGGGCGAGGGCTTTCACCACGTCTGCTTCGAGGTCGCGAACCTCTCCGAGACGCTCCTTCGGCTCGAGATCGACGGCCTCGAGCTGATCGACAGCGCGCCGCGCCGCGGCGCGGAGGGGCCGGTGGCGTTCATCCACCCGCGGTCGTGCCACGGCGTTCTCGTCGAGCTGATCGAGGCGCCCGGCGGTCCGTCCTGGGCGTCGCTCAGGTTCTGACGCTAGCCCGGCTTGCGGGCGAGGATCGAGAAGAAGAGCGGCAGCTCGCCCCGGACGGTCGGCGGCAACCGCCAGGTCCCGTCGTCGCCCTCGACGAGGAAGGGCAGCTCCCAGCGGACGAAAGGAAATTCGCGGAGCGATCGGATCTCGAGACCCGCCTCGATGAGCGCGGTCACGATCTCGCCAAGGCCGTGGTCCCAGCCGTGCTCTTCGGCCGCCGTGAGTCGTGCCGTCCGGTCGGCGTAGGAGCCCTGGACCGGGAAGCTGAGCGGCTCGCGATGCTCCCAGTACGGATAGCGCGGGATCAGTTCGCCGGGTTCGACGCCGTCGTCCTCGAAGACCTGCGCCACCGGATGGATCTCGGTGATGTAGAAGCGGCCGCCGGGCTTGACGAAATGCGCGACGACCCGGGCCCAATCTCGGACGTCGGGAAGCCAGCCGAGCACGCCACCCGACGTGTACACGACGTCGAACCGGCCATCGAGCACGTTCGGCAGGTCGTCGATCGTGGAGCGGACGAAGCGCGCCTCCGGGAAGCCGAGCTCGATCGCCAGGCGTGAGGCGAGCTCGATCGCGGCAGGGCTGAAGTCGGCGCCGGTCACGTGGGCTCCGAGACGCGCCCACGACAGGGTGTCGATCCCGAAGTGGCACTGGAGGTGGAGGAGGCTCAGGCCGTCGACGGACCCGATCTCGTCGATCTCGTACGGCCGGATCCGGACCCCGCCCGCGCGGAACTCGTCGAGGCGGTAGAACGCGGAGGCTTCGTGGATCGCCGTCCACTCGTCCCAGAGCGCCCGGTTCTCCGCGATGTACCTGCTGTTCGGGGCGTTGCCCGCCGATTCGACGCCGCTCACAGCGACCACGCGAAGAGCACGTCGGGCGAGTGATCGGCGGCCCGGGCGAAGGCGACGATGTCGCCGGCGAGCTTGCGAATCCAGGGCTTCTCCTCGCGCGGAAGGAAGCCGAGCTCCTCCTCGACGAGGTCGATCCAGCGACCGGCGACGGCATCGACGTCACGATCGGGCAGCCGCGCGATCGCCCCGATCCAGGTCGGATCGACCCGCTCCACGACCCGGTCGACCTCGGTGTCCGAGCCGTCCAGCTCGCGCCTGGCGTCGATGAAATCGGTCGGCCCATCGCCGCCGGTGACGACTCGGATCGCCTCCGAGAAGAGGTCGAGCCACGTCGGGTCGAGCCCGCCGCCGAGGGCGAGGTGGGCATCGAACCGGCCCTTGTCGTCGAAGCCGACCCAGTCCTCGATCGAGATCGCCAGCAGGATCTCCCGCTCGGAGCCGGCGACCAGGTCCATCAGCGCACCCATGGGGCTCCTGGTTCAGTCTCGGTAACCCGCGTCGCGGAGGAGCTGGGGGAGCTCCGTCGGCGAGCCGGCGACGCGGAAGCCGGCGGCCTCGAGCGCGGCGACCTTGGAGGCCGCCGTGCCGGACCCGCCCGAGATGATCGCCCCGGCGTGGCCCATCCGCTTTCCCTCGGGAGCGGTTCGCCCGGCGATGAACGCGGCCTTCGGAACGTCGCGGAGGTGCTCGGCGGCCCAGGCCGCGGCGGTCTCCTCGGCGGCCCCGCCGATCTCGCCGATCAGGACGATGGCGTCGGTCTCGGGGTCGGCGGCGAACAGCTGGAGGATGTCGAGGAACGTCGTCCCGATGACGGGGTCGCCGCCGATCCCGACGCAGGTCGACTGACCGATTCCGGCGTCGGTCATCGCCTGGACGGCCTCATAGGTGAGCGTTCCGGATCGCGAGACGACGCCCACCCGGCCCTCGCGGTGGATCGAGCCGGGAATGATCCCGACCTTGGCCCGGCCGGGCGACGTCGCCCCAGGGCAGTTGGGTCCGATCAGGCGCGCCCCGGCCGCCTGGACCATTGCGACCGCCGGGATCATCTCGAGCGCGGGGATGCCCTCCGTGATGCAGAAGATCGTCTTGATGCCGGCCGCGGCGGCCTCCATCACCGCGTCCGGGGCGCCCGCCGCCGGCACGAAGATGCACGAGGTGTCGGCGCCGGTCTCGCGGACCGCGTCGGCCACCGTGTCGAACACCGGAACCCGGCCGTCGAGTGCCGTCTGACCGCCCTTGCCCGGTGTCATGCCAGCCACGACCCGGGTCCCGTAGGCGAACATCGCCTCGCCGTGGAACGAGCCTTCCCGGCCGGTCAGGCCGTGGACGACGACCCGGCTGCCCGCGTCGATCAGGATGCTCATGCGACCGCGCTCTTCGAGGCGGCGACGGCCTGGGCGGCGGCCTCATCGAGCGTCGCCGCGGTCACGAACTGTGCTTGCTCCAGAAGGACCGCCGCCTCGGCGGCGTTCGTGCCGACGATGCGGACGACCATCGGCACGTCGCGCTCCTGCTGGGCCCGGGCCTCGATCAGGCCCCGGGCAACCTCGTCGCCGCGGGTGATCCCACCGAAGATGTTGACGAGGATGGCGTTGACCTTCGGGTCAGCGAGGATCAGCCGCATTGCCGCGGCGACCTTGTCGGCCCGCGCTCCGCCGCCGATGTCGAGGAAGTTGGCCGGCTCGCCACCGGCCCGCTTGACGAGGTCCATCGTCGTCATCGCCAGGCCGGCTCCGTTGACCATGCAGCCGATCGTCCCGTCCAGCTTGATGAACGTCAGGCCGGCTTCGCGGGCCTCTCTGTCCGCCGGGTCCTCCTCGTCCGGATCGCGCAACTGCTCGAGCTCCGGGTGGCGATGGAGGGCGGAATCGTCGAGGGTGATCTTGGCGTCCAGGCATTGGAGGCGCTGGGTGACGGGACCGTCATCGGAGGACACGTTGACGATCGCGAGCGGGTTGATCTCGACGAGGTCGGCGTCGTACGCGAGCATCGTCCGGACGAGCCCGGTCGCGATTGCGACGGCGTCCTTCAGGTGCGCGCCGAGCCCGAGCCGGAACGCCATCTCGCGGGCCTGGAACGCCTGCAGTCCGATGAGCGGATCGGCGTGGATGGTCACGATGGCGTCCGGCCGCTCGGCGGCAACCTGCTCGATCTCGACGCCGCCCTCGGCCGAGCCCATCAGGAGGATCCTCCGGGCGGCGCGATCGAGGACGGCCGACAGGTAGAACTCCTTGACGATGTCGGCGGCGGGACCGACGAGGACCTTGCGGACCGGGATTCCCTTGATCTCCAGATCCAGAATCGACTGGGCCACGAGCTCGGTCTGCGCGGCGAAGCCCGCGAGCTTGACGCCACCGGCCTTGCCGCGCCCACCGACGAGGACCTGGGCCTTGATCACCACCTGCTCCGCACCGTCGGCGAAGAAGCGCTTCGCCGCCTCGCGCGCCTCGGCGGCGGTGTGGGCCTCCTCCCACGGCGGGACCGGCAGGCCCTGGGCGACGAGCAGCGACTTGGCGTCGGCTTCCTGGATCTTCACGCGTGACGATCTCCGGCTCGGGTCGGGGCGGAACGCGATGGTACCGCGCTCGTCGCGGCGCGGACCGGCTGTCGGCGAGCGGATTCGGAACGATCGCGGCGGGTCGCCTCGCCATACTCGATGAGCGCGGCCGTCCGGCCGAGCCGCCGCCGAGGGCGACATGCAGCAGGAAGTCGTGGAACGAGCTCGACGAGGCGATCATGACGCCTTCGCCGCGCTTGCAGCTGCCGCGATCTTCCGGCTCGACGCCGCCGCCCGGCTCATCCTGCGCGACCCCGACCAGGCCAAGGACGCCGTCCAGGAGACGCTCGTCCGGGCCTGGCGCGACCTGCCGACCCTGCGCAGCCCAGCGCGCTTCGACGCCTGGCTCCATCGCCTGCTCTACCGCGCCTGCATCGATGAGGCCCGCCGCCTGCGGCGTCACCGCTTCGATGTGGACCTGACCCCGATCGACCACCCCGACCTCGACGACGCCAACGCCGTCATGGTCGACCGCGACCAGCTCGAACGCGGCTTCAGCCGCCTCGGGCCGGAAGCACGGGCCCTCATCGTCCTTCACCACTATCTCGACCTGCCCTTGCCGGAGGTCGCCTTCGCGCTCGGAATCCCGCTCGGCACGGCGAAATCGCGCCTCCACCGGGCACTCCAGGCCATGCGCGCGGCGCTCGACGCCGATGCCCGACCCCGGGCTCAGCTCGGGGAGGGCCGACTCGCATGAACGCGCGGAACGACGTCAACGGCGTCCTCTTGGACTGGCTCGACGAGCAGGTCGGACGCGGCGCGCCCGACTACCTCGACGAGATCCTGGCCCGGACGACCCGGAGCCGGCAGCGCCCGGCGTGGTCGAGCCTCGAAAGGTGGCTCCCGGTGCAGATGACATTCACTGGTCGGTTGGCGCCGATCCCGCGGCTGGCGTGGCTCGCGGCGTTACTTGCGATGCTGGTGCTCGCGGCCGGCGCGCTGTTCGTGGCGGGTGTCGGCCAGCGTCGCCTGCCTCACTTCGGGGCCGCCGCCAACGGCCAGATCGCGTTCATTGACGGCGGCAACCTCCGGGTAGCGGCAGCGGACGGATCGAACCCGCGGACCGTGACGCCGCTGCCGGACGGCGCAGAGCAGCTGACGTTCTCACCGGACGGCACCCGGTTCGCTTACCGGACGACCGAATCCGTCCCGTCGATCGTCGTCGCCTATGCGGACGGGTCCAATCCCATTGTCGTCGCGACTGGCGCGTCGATCGGGACGGGCGACCCGGTCGGCTGGTCGCCCGACAGTCGCCGACTCGCCTTCACCAAGGTCATCGTGGCTGACAAGATCGGGACCATCGACATCGTCGACGCCGATGGCTCGCATCAGACCCAGGTCATCCAGGGTTCGGCCGCTGAAGGCCTGGACCGGTACCGGCCCGCCTGGTCGCCTGACGGCAGGTGGATCTCGTTCTTCTCGAGCGAGCCAAACGGCTACGTGGCCCTGAACGTGATGCATCCGGACGGCCTCGGCGCGCAACGGCTTCCGACGTCCCCGATGAACCCGCAGATCATCGACATGAGCTGGTCGCCGGATCCCGCGCAGAGTCGCGTCGTCTACGTTGCCGGCGGTTACGTGAAGATGTTCGACCTCGCGACGGCGCAGGAAACGGTCATCGGGACTGGCTTCTGGCCGACGTGGTCACCGGACGGAGCGCGAATCGCCTGGTGGGGCGACCGCGTCCAGGCCCTCGACGTCGCGGACGTGCTCGCGGGTGCTGCGCGCCCCGTGACGCTCTTCCCGTCATACGGATCCGGCAACTGCCAGGATCATCCCGAGGCGGCCGGCAAGTCGAACTGCGGACCAGCGCAATGGTCCCCGGATGGCCTCTGGGTGTACGCACCGGATGTCACCGGGAAGTCGATCCTGATCGCCCGTTCGGACGGAACGGGACACGTCCGCAGCATCTCGCTCGACCATCCGATCAACCTCGCGGACGGACCTGGCGGTCTGCTCGCCTGGCAACCCATCGCCCCCTGACCAGCAGGGCCGCATCCCGGCCGGCGCCCTCCCGGCGCCGGCCGCGCAGGCCCCCGGCTAGAATGTGAACATGGCCCACCGCGTCACCCTGATCCCCGGCGACGGCATCGGACCCGAGCTGGCGGAGGCGACCCGGCGGGTCCTCGAGGCGTCGGGCGTCGACTTCGAGTGGGAGTACCAGGAGGCCGGCGAGGCGATGATCGCCGAGCACGGCACCCCGCTCCCGGAGGCCGTCCTCGAGTCGATCCGCCGCAACAAGGTCGCCCTCAAGGGCCCGATCACGACACCTGTCGGCGGCGGCTTCCGAAGCGCGAACGTCACGCTCCGCCAGGCGCTCGGGCTCTATGCCAACGTCCGCCCGGCCCGCTCGATGAAGGGCCTCGACACGCGCTACGAGGACGTCGACCTCGTCATCGTCCGCGAGAACACCGAGGATCTCTACGCCGGGATCGAGCACATGGTCGGCCCGGACGCGGCGGAGAGCATCAAGATCATCACGCGGGCCGCGTCGGAGCGAATCGCCCGCTACGCCTTCGAGTACGCCGTCGCCAACGGCCGCCACACGGTCACGGCGGTCCACAAGGCGAACATCATGAAGCTGTCCGACGGGCTCTTCCTCGAAAGCTGTCGGACGATCGCCGCGGACTACGACGGGCGGATCGAGTTCGAGGACCGGATCGTCGACAACATGTGCATGCAGCTCGTCCAGAAGCCCGATCTCTATGACGTCATGGTCCTGCCGAACCTCTACGGCGACATCGTCAGCGACCTCTGCGCGGGTCTCGTCGGCGGGCTGGGCGTCGCGCCCGGCGCGAACATCGGGACGGAGGCGGCGGTCTTCGAGCCGGTCCACGGGTCGGCCCCCAAGTACGCCGGCCTCAACAAGGCCAACCCGACGGCCCTGATCCTGAGCGGCGTGCTGATGCTCCGCCACCTCGGCGAGCAGGCGGCAGCGGAACAGGTCGAGACGGCGCTCCGCGAGGTCATCGCCGACGGCCGTCGGACGACGTACGACCTCGGCGGCGACGCGGGGACGAGCCAGTTCGCCGACGCGATCATCGAACGCCTCGGGTCGACCGCCCTGGCCGGGGGAGCCTCCGCCGGGGGCGCATCCACCGCCAGCGCCTGATCGACGCGACGACCTCGCGGCTAGAATGACGAGCGAACCTGACAGCGATTGCTGCCCGCCGTCAGCGGCGGGCCCGGCGAACGATCAGTTCACGATCAGTTCCCGATCAGAGGCCCACATCTCGCGATGACGACTGCCCGGACCACGCTCAAGCCGCCCGGAACCGCCCGGGCAGGGCTTGGTGTCACCCGTCGCCGCGACCGCTGGTGGGTCGCCCCTGGCGTGCAGGCGACCCTCTTCACGGTCTGCGCGACGTACCTCTTCTTCAGCGGCATCATCTGGACACCACTGTTCGGCACGGCCTACAAGGTCGACGACTACCTGTCGCCGCTGTTCTCGCCCCTGATCAAGCCCGATTGGCTGCCGACCTGGATCAGCCCGGGCCTGTTCATCCTGTGGGTCCCACTCGGCTTTCGGGCGACCTGCTACTACTACCGGAAGGCCTATTACCGGTTCTACTTCGCCGACCCGCCCGGGTGTGCGGTCGGCGAACCGACGATCCACCGGCGCTACAAGATGGAGACGGCCTTCCCATTCATCCTCCAGAACATCCATCGCTATTTCCTGTATCTCGCGTTCATCCCACTCGCATTCCTGTGGATCGACGCTGCGCTCTCGGCGGTGCCGGACGGGCGAGTACGGCTCGGGCTGGGCGTCGCGATCCTGTTCGTCAACGCCGCCCTGCTGACCGGCTACTCGCTGTCGTGCCACTCGCTCCGCCACGTCGTCGGCGGCAAGCTCGACTGCTTCTCGTGCTCGCGCCGAACCCAGGTCCGCTACAGCCTGTGGCAACGGCTGACGACGCTGAACGTCCACCACATGGCGTGGGCCTGGGCGAGCCTGATCACGGTCACCCTCGCCGACGTCTACGTCCGCCTGCTCGCCCTCGGGGTCCTGGTCGACCCGGCGATCCGCCTGTGACCCTGTGAACGACGCCCCCGAGGAATACCCCCACGACGTGCTGGTCATCGGCGCGGGCGGGGCCGGGCTCCGTGCGGCGATCGAGGCCGCCGAGCGTGGGGCGTCGGTCGGGCTCGTCTGCAAGTCGCTCCTCGGCAAGGCCCACACCGTCATGGCCGAGGGAGGCGTCGCGGCGGCCATGGCCCACGTCGATGAACGGGACAACTGGCAGGTTCATTTCCGCGACACGATGGTCGGTGGCAAGCTCCTGAACAACCCGCGGATGGCCGAGCTGCACGCCAAGGAGGCGCCCGACCGCGTCCGCGAGCTCGAGCTCTGGGGAGCGGTCTTCGATCGGACTCGCGACGGGCGCATCCTCCAGCGGCCGTTCGGCGGTCACACCTACTCACGGCTCGCCCACGTCGGCGACCGGACCGGGCTCGAGATGATCCGGACGCTCCAGGACCGGGCGGTCGCCGCCGGGATCAAGGTGTACATGGAGTGCACGATCACCCATCTGCTCGCCAGGCCCGATCGCGTCAAGGGCGCGTTTGGCTACTGGCGGACGACCGGCCGGACGGTCCTCTTTCCGGCCAAGGCGATCGTCCTCGCAACGGGCGGGATCGGGCGGGCGTACCAGGTCACGTCGAACTCGTGGGAGTACTCGGGCGACGGCCAGGCGCTCGCGTACCTGGCGGGCGCCGAGCTCATCGACATGGAGTTCGTCCAGTTCCACCCCACCGGGATGGTCTGGCCGCCCGGCGTCCGTGGCCTGCTCGTGACCGAGGCCGTTCGCGGCGAGGGCGGCATCCTCCGCAACAAGGACGGCGAGCGCTTCATGTGGAAGTACCTGCCCGAGGATCGCCGCAACGAATACGCCGCAACGGACGAGGAAGCGACGCGCTGGGTCGACGCGCAGAGCGCTGGGCTCACGACCGACGCTCGCCGGCCGCCCGAGCTGTCGACCCGCGACAACGTCGCGCGGGCGATCTACACCGAGGTCCGCGAGGGCCGGGGCTCGCCCCACGGCGGGGTCTTCCTCGACATCAGCTACCTTCCGGCCGACCACGTTCGGCGCAAGCTGCCGTCGATGTACGACCAGTTCAAGGAGCTCGCCGACGTCGACATCACGCCGGACCGATGGAGGTCGGGCCGACCACCCATTACATGATGGGTGGCATCCGTGTCGACGCCGAGACCGGGGCGACCACGCGGTCCGGGCTGTTCGCGGCGGGCGAGGTCGCGGCTGGCATGCACGGCGCCAACCGGCTCGGCGGCAACTCCCTGTCCGACTTGCTCGTGTTCGGCCAGCGAACCGGAGCCGGGGCCGCGGCCTTCGCGGCGGGTCAGCCGGACCTGCCGTACGTCGATCCGACCGCCGTCCGAGCGGCCGTGGCGGAGCTGGTCAAGCCGTTCCGGTCCACGTCCGCGGCGGGGGAGGGATCCGCTGGCGGCGAGGCCGATGGCAACGTCCGCAGCGAGGGCCCGGGCGAGGACCCGTATCGTCTTCACGAGGAGCTGCAAGCGACGATGGGGTCGCTCGTCGGCATCTTCCGCACCGAGGCCGACCTCGACGAGGCGATCCGCCGGCTCGGCGACCTCCAAGCCCGCTGGAATGACGTCAAGATCTCTGGCGGTCGTGCGTACAACCCCTCGTGGGGCCTCGTCTACGAGATTCGCAACATGCTGATCGTGTCGGAGGCGGTCGCTCGCAGCGCGAAGGAGCGACGGGAGAGCCGCGGTGCCCACAGCCGCATCGATTTTCCGGACCCGGACCCGGCCTGGGCGAAGCAGAACATCGCAGCACGCCGTACCGGTGAGACGATGGAGATCATGTCCACCCCGTTGCCCGCCCTTCGGGACGACCTGCGCCAGCTCATCTCGACGGACTCGCACTGATGTCCGAAGCGCACTTGAGCGTCTTTCGCGGAACGCCGTCGACGACGGGTGGGTTCGTCGAGTTCGACGTCCCGGTCGAGGACGGCATGGTCGTGCTCGACGCCCTCCACTGGATCCAGGCGCACGAGGCGCCGGATCTGGCCGTCCGCTGGAACTGCAAGGCGGCCAAATGCGGATCGTGCAGCGCCGAGGTCAATGGCCGGCCTCGGTTGACCTGCAAGACGCGGCTGACCGACTTCGAGGAGGGCGAGACGATCACGGTCGAGCCGATGCGGGCGTTCCCCCTGATCCGCGACCTCGTCACCGACGTCTCGTGGAACTACGAGGTGAACAAGCGGATTCCGCCGTTCCAGCCGCCGGCCGACCAGCCGCAGGAGTCATGGCGCTGGCAACAGGAGGACATCGAGCGGGTCCAGGAGTTCCGCAAGTGCATCGAGTGCTTCCTGTGCCAGGACGTCTGCCACGTGCTCCGCAATCACGAGACCGAGCGGCCGTTCATCGGGCCGCGCTTCCTGGTCCGCAGTGCCGGCCTCGAGATGCACCCGATCGACACGGCCGATCGGACGGCCCATCTCAAGGACGAGGGCGGCATCGGCTACTGCAATATCACGAAGTGCTGCACCGAGGTCTGCCCGGAGCACATCAAGATCACCGACAACGCGATCATCCCGCTCAAGGAACGCGTCGCCGACAAGTACTACGACCCGATCCAGACGGTCTGGCGAAGGCTGACCGGCAAGCGCGAGCCGCTGCCGATGGTCGACATGCCGGTGCTCCCAGGCGGAACGTCGGCGAGTGACGGAGCCGCGACAGGCGCGACCGGCGCCACGCCGCCGGCCGGAGACGACGCCTGAGCCCGGACTCCGACGGGCCGCCCGCGACATTCTGGGGGGCGCCGGGCGCGACCTCGATGGAGGAGGGCCGCTCCGGGTCCCGGCGTGGCTACGTCGTCCGGACCGATGGCGCCGCGCGTGGCAATCCCGGACTGGCCTCCGCCGGGGCCGCCCTGATCGATCTCGCCCGTCCCGACGCCCGGGACCCGCGCGCTCGACCCGACGCGTCGATCTCGGAGTTCCTCGGGATCCAGACGAACAACGTCGCCGAGTACACCGCGGTCGTCCGGGCGCTGGCGCTCGCCACGGAGCTGGGCGCCCGCGAGGTCGTGATGCTCCTCGACTCGAAGCTCATCGTGGAGCAGCTGGCCGGCCGCTGGCGGGTGAAGGACGGCAAGCTGATCCCGTTGTGGGAGACGGCGAGACGGACGCTCCGCGGCTTCGAGCGCTGGTCGGCGACCCACGTCCCGCGAGCCCAGAACACGATCGCGGATGCCCTGTGCAACGAGGCGATCGACCGGGTCGCCGCCGGCGGGCCGGCCGTGGTGGTCGTCCGGCCGGGAACCTGAGGCCCGGTTGCGTCGTCCATCCGCCGTGCCTCGTCAGCCTGTCGTCGGTCGCCTCGGCGTCGCCCGGCTCATCCTGCTCGTCGGGTTCGCCATGGCGATCGGTGGCTGCAGCGACGCGGCCGGCCCGTCGTCGTCGCCGCCACCGGGAGCCATCTCGACGCTGACCGGGACCGCGTGGATCGTCGTGTCCGTCAATGGCCATTCGCCGATCGCGGGCGCCGTTCCGACCCTCGCGTTCGATGCCGGGACGATCAAGGCGTTCTTCGGGTGCAACCAGGGCGGCGGTCGCTATCGCCTCGACGCCGCGACGGGCCGCTTCGCGGTTCAGGATCTTGCCGAGACGGCGATGGGCTGCCTGCAGCCGGGCGTGACGGAGTTCGAGTCCGGGCTCGTGCAGGCGCTCGGTGGAGCGAGCCAGGCGACCGTCGACCCGACCGGCCAGCTCATCCTGAGCGGCCCCGCCAGCCGGATCGTCCTCGTCACGCTCGAGCACCCGGCCCCGGCCGGATGAGGGGTGCCAGCTTCGGGGATGAGGCGGCTCGCGACGGGGGCGTCGTTCCGGAACGCGACTAGCCGGCCGCTAGAATGGCCTCGTCAGCGAGGCGGTCGGATGGCCGCGCGCCGTCGGGGGCAACCTCGCCGGCGTGAGGAACGTCCGAGCTCCTCAGCGCAGGGTGGCGGGTAACGCCCGTCCGTCGTGAGACGAGGACCAGTGCCACAGTGACGATGCCGTCGGCGGCGCAAGCCGGCGACGGAGTGAAACGCGGCAAACTCCACCCGGAGCAAGGCCAAATAGGAGGGCGCAACCCGTGCGGGGCAACCCGTCGGGGGAGAGGTGCGCTGCCCAGCCCTCGGGTCGGCCGCAAGAGCCGTCGGGTAACCGGCGGCCTCAGATGGATGGCCATCCGCGGCGGCGCGAGCCGCCGTGACAGAACTCGGCGTACAGACCGCCTCGCTGACGCCTTCGGTTGACGGCCGCCACCGCTGACCTGCCGCCCGTTGGCCCCACCGGCGCCTGCTCAGGGTCGCCGGCGGAGGGATCGACGTCATCTGACGGCGCCGGGTCGCCGACCGGGCCAAATTCCCGCCGGGGGACCCTTAGGCTCGATTGGAGCGCCGATCGAGCGCTTGCCCGGCTTCGAATTTGCGTTCGACGGCGAACGGCGATCGAGTCGATCGCCAGTCGGCTGCGTGGACCGAGCCCAAGGCTCTGGTGGTGGGAATTTGGCCATCTCCGAGTGAGGGCGGCCTGTACGAGCCGGCCGAGACCGCAGGCTGAGCTCGGCCAAGCTGGTCCGCTCGAAGGCCTTCAGTCCTCGTCCGGGCGGAAGATGTGCGCGGCGGTACACGCGTTGCAGATCGGCATCGCCGCGTCGAGGTTGCCGAGCGGGATCGGCATGCGGCGGTCGGGCAGCAGGCACTCGACGTCGTAGAGCCGCTCAGGGCCGCTCTGGATCTGGATGAGCCGACGGAACGTGCAGCGCTTGATGCGCTGCGGCGCCAGCCGGTAGGGATCCGGCTCGAGCGGGACCATCGGGAGCGGCAGGGCCATCTGGGCGGGGCCTCGGAGGGGACGGGCAACGCGGATTGCCGGATAGGCGGCCGAATGTAGCACCGCCGTGAACGTCACGGCAACACTCCAAACGTACTAGACTCCGCGCCGTCCATGGCGGTCTGAGCGCGGAGGGCGCGTGGCGGAGGGAGAAGGAACGGCTTCGGGCGGCGTGCCGGGTGTCGAGCGGGCCAGCGGTCCGTTCCGCGCCGAGCAGGTGGACCCCGATCTGCCCCGACCGATCTGCCGGTTCCTGTCGATCGCGACCGTCGACGGGACATTCGTCCCGGCAAGTCGCCTCGACACCGCGAATCGGTGCACGTCGAACGTCGATCCCGTCGCCCAGTCGGGGCGTCAGCAGGAGCTGATGTGCCTGACCGCGGCCCATGTCAACTGTCCGCGCTACCTCCGCGGGATCCTGCTTGCCGGGACCCCCGCGCCGCCGCAGCCCCGCGAGCCGATCGCGCCCGCCGTGATCGCCGCGGCGCTGGTCCTCGCGGCGGCAATCGCGGCGTCGTTCGGGTTCCTCGCCGTCCGCGGCAGCTTCAGCCTGCCCGTGCCGAGTGCGGCCCTCGTCGCGGTCGTCGCCAGCGCGTCGCCTGCGCCGCCCCGGAGCACGACCGTAGCGCCGAGCGCGGTGCCGACCCCGAGCTCGTCGGTACAACCGACTCCCGCGCCGACCCCGTCCCCGAGCGTGACCCCGAGCCCCACCTCGACGCCGCCGACACCGACACCGACCGCAAGGCCGAGGCCGACGGCGACGAGCGACCGCTACGCGCTGCTGACGAAATGCCCGTCGACACCCGACTGCTGGGTCTACGTGATCCGGGCGGGCGACAACCTCCAGAGCATCGCCAACTGGTTCGGCGTGTCGTACAGCCGGATGCTCGACATGAACCCGGGTCTCGCGATCCCGATCCATGCCGGCGACCACCTGCGGATCCCGACGCCGAC